>Ga0206994_1017_pt1 | contig 37812 bp, 30 predicted proteins | sample Alteio_BWMinCont_4_FD_153485 | JGI IMG/M metagenome (GOLD analysis project Ga0206994, IMG submission 153485) | Enriched cells from forest soil in Barre Woods Harvard Forest LTER site, Petersham, Massachusetts, United States -... | ecosystem: Environmental > Terrestrial > Soil > Temperate forest >...
CGCCTAAAAAAGTGGATATCTTTATTTGGAAAACCCTATCCACATTTCGTATCTTGCTTGGCGGTAATTGTATAACTATGCCTTATGTTAAGTCACTAAAGACAAGTTCGAAGTACTGCATCTGTCCGGTATCGGACAGGTCAGATAGTTGACTGAAAATGCATATTAGCTGCTACAAAGCATTTCAGCATATTCAACCACACAATCTGTCCGCTTTTACTTTTAATATCGGACAGGACATCAGTTACAATTTCCCTCCTTTTTTCAAGGGGCGACCAATGGCCGCGGTGGTTGGCCTCGCGAAATGATTTCAACAATACAAAATATGTATAGCCTATCTAGCTCGTGGAACCATCCTCATACCCTGTCCGTTGTCGGACAGGCCAGACAGTAGGACGAAAATGCATATTAGCCACCACAAAGCATTTCATTGCACCCTACGTCACCATCTGTCCGCTTTTGCTTTTAAAACCGGACCGGACATCAACAAATCATATTACTCAAAATATTGAATACTCCCTACTTTTTCGGAACTTTGCAGACTTCCAATGAAATACGAAAAAGAAATAAGCCGCCGCAGAACCTTTGCCATCATCAGTCACCCGGATGCGGGTAAGACTACGCTTACCGAGAAACTGTTGTTGTTCGGGGGCGCTATACAGGTGGCCGGTGCGGTAAAAAGCAACAAGATAAAGAAGCACGCTACCAGCGACTTTATGGAGATAGAGCGCCAGAGAGGTATCTCTGTGGCTACGAGTGTAATGAGCTTTGAATATAAGGATACACTCATCAACCTGCTGGATACGCCGGGTCACAAGGACTTTGCCGAGGATACTTACCGTACCCTTACCGCTGTGGATAGTGTAATACTGGTGATAGACAGCGTGAACGGGGTAGAGGAACAGACGCGTAAACTAATGGAGGTGTGCCGCATGCGGGATACCCCGGTTATAGTGTTTGTGAACAAGATGGACCGTGATGGCAAGCTACCATTCGACCTGCTGGACGAAATAGAAAAAGAATTGAACATAAGCCTGCACCCTTTGAGCTGGCCCATAAACATGGGTAAGGAGTTTAAGGGGGTGTACAACCTGCACGATAAAACCTTACAGCTATTTACCCCCAGCCAAAAGGCCACGGAAGAGAACACAGTGCCCATAGAGGACATAAACGATGAGTTGCTGGATGAGAAGGTAGGTCCGCGCGATGCCGCCCAGCTACGCGAAGATGTGGAACTGCTGGATGGTGTATATGGCCCGCTGGATAATGAGCAATACCTGGCAGCCAAGGTGGCCCCGGTATTCTTTGGCAGTGCGGTAAACAACTTTGGTGTGCGCGAGCTGCTGGATACATTCATAAACATAGCACCCAGGCCGCAGCCACGCGCTACAGATAAAAGAGAAGTAAGCCCAGATGAGGATAAATTCACCGGCTTTATATTTAAGATACATGCCAACCTGGACCCACGCCATCGCGATCGTATAGCGTTCCTGCGGGTGTGCAGCGGCAGGTTTGCGCGCAATACTTTTTACCATCACTCCCGCATACAAAAGGATGTACGTTTCAGTAACCCATACAGCTTCCTGGCCCGCGAAAAAGATGTGATAGAAGAAGCCTTCCCCGGCGATGTAATAGGCCTGTTTGACACCGGTAACTTTAAAATAGGGGATACGCTTACTGAAGGTGAAGACCTGCAGTTTACGGGCATACCAACGTTTAGCCCAGAGTTGTTTAAAGAACTGGTGAACAAGGACCCGATGAAGACCAAGCAAATGGAAAAGGGTATTCGCCAGCTTACAGATGAGGGTGTGGCCCAGCTATTTACCCAGCATGGTGGTAACCGCAAGATCATTGGTTGCGTAGGTGAACTGCAGTTTGAAGTGATACAATACCGCCTGCTGCAGGAGTACAGTGCATCGTGCTCGTTCGTGCCACTGTCGTTCTATAAAGCTTGCTGGATAACCGGTGACAAGAAGGCTATTGACGACTTTGTGCGTTTTAAGCAGAGCAATGTGATGGAAGATAAAGACGGCAACCTGGTGTACCTGGCCCTGAGCGAATGGTTCCTGAATACCGAGCGCCAGAATAATCCTGATATTGAGTTCCACTTTACGAGTGAGTTTAAGACAGCGATGGCGAAATAATATGATGGTCTGAAAATGATGTCAAATCATTTCGCTACCTGCCCGGCATGGTCCTACTTTTCTTTTGCTTCTCCAAAAGAAAAGTAGCAAAAGAAAAAGAGACCGTGTGCGCATTACGGCATGCGCCCCGGAGGTGGTACTATTTAGCTTTAGTGCTACTGTTGTGCCGGGCTAAGGAATTCTACCTCGTTTAGGTTTGTCCCGTGTTTCTGTCCGGCATGGTCCTACTTTTCTTTTGCTTCTCCAAAAGAAAAGTAGCAAAAGAAAAAGAGACCGTGTGCGCATTACGGCATGCGCCCCGGAGATGCTACTATTTAGCTTTAGTGCTACTGTTGTGCCGGTTTAGTGCTACTGTTGTGCCGGGCTAAGGAATTCTATCTCATGGTATTTTGATCGGAGTTGTCTGTCTAGCGCGAAAGAAACACGGGGCCACTGGTTTTGCAGGCGATGAAGGATCGCTGCAAAAAAGGTGGCGGAATATAGGTTCAGTTTTTTTTCCTAGAATTTGACAGCTGCTTTAGTCCACTCGTGATGCCGTGCAGCCAATACCTTTATCTATGCAACACTTTACGGCGGTTAGCGTTGCTTTATGTTTTGCTGGTAAAATTTATAAGTCCTTATCATATCTGCAATGGTAGGCACCAGCAACAAGACAACAAATGTTCCTCTTAACCACAATGCCATCTCTGGCTTGTACAGCGCGAAATAAAGTGCAAATGCAAATGACGCGATGTAACGTAGAATTACCATGGTCCAGTTAACTGTTTTCATAGATGGGTTTTGTTGTTACAAATGTATAGATATATTTTAAAGTTTTCGATGCATTAGGGCATAAAAAAATCCGCCATTGCTTGGCAGATCTTTTAAGTATTTTGTTGGTAGTCTATTATGAACAACTGGTTGCTTAGTTCAGCGATATGCCCGGTAAGGTGGCCGGCAAGGTATTGTGGAACAGTAACGGATGACATACCACATCTGAAAAATAAGGGTAGAGCGGAAGTTGCAAAACGATCTCCATAGCCTCCTGTTCTTCTTCCGCGTTTATCACACACCATATCAAGGTTCTGTACTGAGATACGCTGTAAGAGAGCATACGGCCCTCGGCAAACAGCTTATTTACATACTCCCTGTGGGCAGGTATGACCTTGTTTATTTCCTCGGTTATTTCCGGCAATTCCACCTGAAATAAATAAGCAGCCATTATCTTAGGTTTCGTTATGTTTAGGAAGCCGCAGACTTATCGTAATAGGGTTACGTTACCCGCCCTTGTGAAACGTTGGCCAGCAGAGCAATAGCCCTGTATTTCCCAAACATACACGCCAACCGGGGCATTAGTACCATTCTCCATCCCATCCCATCCTTGGGTAGGGTCGGTAGTTTCAAATACCTTGTTACCCCATCTGTCAAATACACGGAAGTAGTCCAGCTTTACGATCTCCTTATTCAGAATAGCGAAATGGTTGGTAGTACTGTTGGTGCTGCCGGGTATAAATGCGTTGGGAAGATGTATGTTATCGCAACCTACATGCACCACCACCGTATCTTTTGCCGAGCAGGTCACAGAGTCGTTCAGGTAACTTGAAACAGTAAGATAGTAAGTGAAGTCGTTGGCAGGGTCTGCAACAGGGTTAGTGCCTGCTACGTTGTCCAGGAACTGGTTAGGTGTCCATAAATAAGTGAAGCCTGCACCTGTAGATGTATTTGGTCCACCCAGTATAGTTTTGCCGCCGTCAGATATCTGTCTGTCAGGCCCCGCATCTGCAACTACTTGTTTCACATGTATGTTCACGAAAGTATCTACGACACAACCATCAGCAAAAGGCACTTCAAGGTTGTACTTTAGTGAATATTTAGGCCATGCCCTTACACTTGTACCTACGCTGTCAGATATGTTGTACAGTGGTGACCATCTGAATGTCAGCGCTTCGCCAGATATAGCCCTGAGCAATATGGTATCATTCATACAGATACTTGTATCGCTTGGGAACAGGAATATTTTAGGGTAAGGTAATACAGTGATGGTTTGGCAAGCAACCTGCTGCGTAGGTAGCCCTTCATCAACGGCAAAGTATATGTTGTAAACCGTTGGTGAATCTGTTGCGTTGCTGTAAGAAAACTCCGGTGGTGTTTTAGACGTGCTGGAGTGTATAGATGAGTTTTGGCAGGTAGCAAAAGTAAGGCGTATCAGATTATTGGCCGTGTCTGTTACAAAAGCATACACATTGTCATAATCCCTGATGACGCGGGATATTGAAGTGGGATTTTCTTCCTGGCCTACATTGCCCAGGTTAAGGCCATAATAGCCGCCCAACTGCGCTGATGTACCGGTAATATTACCCATATCTACACGGGTGATATTATATTGTCCAGGTACTAATATGTTCTTTCCCGGGATGAACAAGTGGTAATTACCGCAGTCTTCAGTAATGGTTATAGATGTCGGGTTATCCAGCTGGTCTCCATTGATAGTAAGCGGGTTGCCAATAGGGGAGAGGTTGTTCAGCGTATTGCCAAAATCAATGCGGCTAAGGCTGTTATTGCCATCGTTCACAACAAAGAAATACCAGTTGCCATTATCTAGCTGAGCAACCATATCCGCAGGGTTAGACAATGAATTACCGCCCGGGTTACCGATGTCATTTACAAGTGGAGTATTGGAAATGTTATTGTCAAAGTCGAAACGCACCATTGTACTGCTTGCCTTGTTCACGCAATAGCCGTACCAGCGTGTCTGGTCTGCATCGTAGCCTACAAACAGCCCCTTAGGGCCGTTCATTTTATTATACAGGTTGCCGAAGTTTACAATATTTGGTGTGTTGTTGCCAAGGCTTGAACGGAAGTCGATACGTGCCAGTGCAGAGTTGCTTACATTGGTACCACCTGCTACAAACACATACCAGTTCTTAAATTGTGCATCAAAAGCGATATACAGAGTTGAAGGGGAATCTGGTAGGATGTTGTTGAAGTTACCAAAGTTGGTTACAGTGGGGATATTAGTGAGACTGTGGCCATAATTGAGGCGCAAAAGCTCTGTAGAACCAGTATTTACAACAAAACCATAGTAGTTGCTATCCAGGTCTTTCACTACATCTATAGCTCCGGGATCATTAAAATGAAAAGAGTTGCCCAGGTTAAGGCCCGTAGGTTCGTTAGACAGATAGCCCGAACAGAAACCCCAGTAGTAGCTGGAGCCTGTCACATTGCTGGTGAGGCTGATCAACTGATTCACGCATACGGTATCCGACGGAACGCTTACGTTAAATAAGGTCTGCTGGGCCTTTACGTTTATTTGAGACAGTACTAAAAGTGCTGCAAGAAGTAGGCATTTTTTCATATTCTGAAAAGAATTTCACTTTATATTGGGCTAATATAATAATTCAATCAAAACTTTTATAGCAAAACGGTAAATTTATTCCGAAAAACAAAAAAATTGTATGCTTAAAAAGGTTTGGTCGTCTTCTTCAATTGTTAAAGCTATTTTATTTTTTTCAACTTTCATAACATCTGTTTCCTCAGCCAAAGAAGGAATGTGGCTGCCCTCACAATTAAAGCAACAGGAAGCTGATATGATAGCCGCCGGGTTGCAAGTACCCGTAGATAAAATATATAACGAAAATGGAACAGGCCTCAATAATGCTGTAGTTCTTTTTGGGCGGGGGTGTACCGGTGAGGTCATCTCATCGAAAGGGCTGGTGCTCACCAACCACCACTGCGGCTACGGCAGTGTACAGGCATTGAGCACTACGCTTACAGATTATTTTGCCAATGGTTTTTGGGCCAAAAGTAACGGGGAGGAATTACCTTGCCCCGGGCTTACTGTTACATTTATAAGGAAAATGGCAAATGTGACTAGCCGTGTGCTCTATGGTATGCGCGATACTTTGCGTGGCCAGGTTAGAGATAATATCGTTGCTGCACGAATAAAATACCTGGAAGAAAAATTAAGCAAAGCATCGGGGATGGATGCAACCATAAAACCCTATTACGATGGCAACCAGTATTGGGTGTCTTATACCGAAACTTTTAAAGATATACGCCTGGTGGGGTTCCCGCCCAACGGCATAGGCTACTTTGGTGGCGATTTTGAAAACTGGGCCTGGCCGCGGCATACAGGCGATTTTAGCATGTTCAGAATATATGCCGGCACCAATAATAAACCTGCAGCATATGCTAAGGGTAACAAACCATACAATGCAAAAACATTCTTTAAGATCAACGCATCAGGATATAAAGAAGGGGATTTTACAATGGTTTATGGTTTCCCAGGTACCACAAAAGAGTACATATCATCTTACCAGTTGAACGATATCTATACTATATCAGACCCCATACGTATTGCAGCACGTACGCGCAAACTTGAGGTGTGGGATAAAAACATGAACGCCAATAGAGATGTGTTTTTAAAATATACCTCTAAAAGGGCAGGGGTAGCCAATGGCTGGAAGAAATGGCAGGGTGAGGTGAAAGGACTGAAAATAAATGATGTAACAGCTAAAAAAGAAAGCTATGAAAGGACGTTTGAACAATGGGCTATTGCAAATGATTCTGCTTACCCATATGCGAAAGACCTTTTGGCTAATATGCAAGTGAACACTATTTATGCGGATAGTGCACTAAAGACAGTTGAATATATAAACGAAACAGTATTTGGTATAGAACTGGTACAGCAGGGTGGGTTCATAGGTCGTTTGGTAGCTTGTTTCAGGACAGGTTTAAGCGGAGATGCTTTACGCGATACACTACAGAAGGTTTGTGCAGGCACACACACATTCTATAAAAACTATGATGTACGGACTGATAAAGATGTTTTTAAAGCATTGATGCCTATATACTTCAGTCAATGCCCGCATGATATTCCTGTTTATTACAAAGCGCAGTACAGCGATCATAATAATGATTTTGGTCTTTGGGCTGATGATGTGTACAAGGTATCGCTGCTTGGGGATGAAGAAAAGCTGAAGAGCTTTGCCACAAATGCTGTACCTGCTGATAGCTCTCGTCTGCTTGCCGATCCTGCATGGCAATTATATATAGGCATGCAAGGTATTTATAAAGCAAACACTGCTGTCGTAACTGCAACTAATGAGCAGATGAGCTACCTGAACAGGCTGTACATGAAGTGCCGTATGCAGAAAGACGATTTTAAGCCATCTTATCCAGATGCTAACCTTACATTGCGCGTTGCATATGGTAAGGTGAAAGGGCTTGACCCCGATGGCCCGGCTGGTTATTCTTACCAAACAAATATTGATGATGTAATGTCCGTGGCTAATCCGGATGTTGAAGTATTCCGCATACCAGCAAAGCTAAAGGAGCTGTATGGCCCAAGGGATTATGGGCGTTGGGCTGTGCATGGTACAGTGCCTGTTGCTTTTCTTGCCGATAACCACACATCGGGTGGTAATTCTGGTAGCCCGGTATTGAATGCAAAAGGAGAATTGATAGGTACTAACTTCGATCGCCCATGGGAGGGTACAATGAGTGACCTCTATTTTGATCCGGCGCTTTGTCGCAATATATCTTTAGATATAAGGTACACATTATTTATTGTTGAAAAGTTTGGGGGAGCCGGATGGTTGCTGAACGAAATGCAGATCGTGAAAAAATAATTTGCACCTTCATTTGTCATTTTTCCTCGTTTACCACTTAAAAGTAGGGTGTCATCCCTGCTTTTTGTTTGAATTGCAAATACTTCAATAACTTTATGTATTCTAATGTGTTACCCTAATTTATTTTTACTGATAAAATCAATAATGGTATTGTGCTGAGATGTACCCTGTTTTTTGTTTGCATTTTTGTTGCCTTAAATGCGCAAGCTAAGGTGCCTGCCGGGTTAAAGACCGGCAAGCCATATGTGAAATTTTTACGTGCTACCGTACAACGTACCATGCCAGGAAGGAATACCGGGGTAATGTCAGATTATGATTTTGTATTGGTATGGACGAGTAAGTTGCCCCCAGCCTCTTTTTTCTGGCGCGGGCAGGACGGCTGGCTTACCTGTAACATAGTAAAAGTGCATGGTGCAGGTAAGGAAAATAGTTTTGGTTATGTACCTGATAAGGATGGTCTGGATGCCAGGGTAAATAAAGGAGATACTCTGGAAATAACACCAGTGCGTGGCGGTAGATTTGCAATCCCATCGCAAATACCCGCAGGGGCAGTTAATACCTTATTTTTTAAAACAGATCAAAGTGGATGGCTTTATTATAAAACTAAACTGACTCAAAAGCCTGACATCATTTTACCATAAAAGAGATCATGAAGAAGACCATAGTATATATAGCATTGAGCTTGTTTGCCTTTTCGGGGGCGAATGCACAGCCGTGGATGCCGCAAGGCACAGGCCCTGTTAAATTGCAGGATGTGATCACTTATTATCAAAACCATCCCATGCCTGTTGATGGAAACATTGATAAGGATAGTCCTGAAAAGGAAGACAACGACTACCAGTTTGACCGTTGGAAATGGTATTGGCAAAATCATACAGACAGTAATGGCTACCTCGTATCTCCAGTTAAGACATGGGACGAATGGCAGGCATACATAAAGGAAGAAAATAGTGTCAGTAAGCTTTCAAAAACTACGGGCACTCAATCGCAGTGGACGTTCCAGGGGCCTTCTACTTCCAGGGGCGGGTACCATGGCATAGGCCGCATAAATACGGTGGCATTCCACCCCACCGATACTAATACACTGTGGGCTGGCTCTGCAGGTGGCGGTGTATGGAAAACCAATGATGCCGGCAATACCTGGACGTCAATATCCGCCAACCTGCCCATATTGGGTACTTCGTCAATCGCGTTCAATCCGCTAAACGCAAATACAGCATATTTATGTACCGGCGATGGCGACGGAGGCAATACGTATAGTATAGGGATTTTCAAAACATGGAATGGCGGTGCGTCATGGGATACTACAGGGCTAAAGTTTAATAGCAGTAGCCTGGTATCTGCAAATTGGATTATTGTCAATCCATTGGATACCAATACCTTGCTACTGGCAACCTCACAAGGCATATACAGGTCGCTAAATGGCGGCGCTAACTGGACGAACACTTATACAGGTAGTTTTAAACAGGTAATGTATAACCCTGCGGATACCACAGTGGTTTATGCAACAGGAGTTCATACCTCCGGCAATAGTCAGGTATTTCGTTCGGGCGATGGCGGGGTGACATGGAATGCAGTAACATCCATAGCAAACAGTTACCGGGTTGTCATCGCGGTAACAAAAGCAAACCCTGGTATAGTAAAAGCAATGGCTGCAACGGATAATAATTATGGGCTAAATGGTATTTATTCCTCTTCCGATAGCGGCAAGACATTCTCCCTCACATTCAATGGCACTTCGGGCACCAATTGCAGCAATAACTTTTTAAGTTCCAACTTCAAGCTCGATTCCACTATGGGATGCGGTGGACAGGGATTCTACGATCTGGCACTAACCATGAGTCCGACAGATTCTTCGGCCGTGTATGCAGGTGGCGTTAATACCTGGGGGTCTAACGATGGTGGTAAATCATGGCACATTGTAAGTCAATGGAGTTCCTATCTTCCAGGCTTGATAACCATTCACGCAGATAAACATTATTTAGCCTTCAATCCTATAGCGCCAAGTAACTTATATGAGTGCAACGATGGCGGTATATACAAAACGAATAATCCCAACAGCTCTTTATGGACGGATATAGGCAACGGATTGTGCATAACTGAGTTTTACAGGAATGCAGTAAGTAATGTTGCCTCATTTGTTTTAGGTGGCGCGCAGGATGATGGCTGCAAATCTGTAACAGACAGCATAGGTACTCCTGTCGATGTTTTGGGCGGTGATGGTATGGAAGTTCAGATGGACTATACCGACCCGCTTACTTTTTATTGTGAAGATCAGTATGGTGGCATAAGCATCACCAGGAATGGTGGTAGCAGGATGACCAACATCTCAGATAATATTGCCTCACCGGCACCAATCGGTTCATGGATAACTCCTTATATTATACTTCCACAGTCGCCCAATATATTATTGGCTGGCTACAATAAAGTCTATACCTCATCTGACTACGGAAATAGCTGGACGGCAATATCACCTGTTTTCAGCACAGGCAATACTATAGACCGGGTAGTGGTGCCCATTACCAATTCTAATTACATCTATGTGCTTGTAAACAACGGTATCCGTTATTCTACCAATTTCGGCACAACCTGGCAATCGCTTAGCCTGGTGGGCTTCTCCGGTCAGATTTCAGACATAGTTGTTGATCCTAAAAATGAAAAGAACCTTTGGGTTACCTTCAGCGGCTACACTACAAATAAAGTGGTGGTACATTCGTTAACCACCAACACTACTAAGCTTGTAAATGGTCATCTGCCTAATATACCTGTTAACTGCCTTACCATCGACTCATCCAATGGGATGATGTATATAGGGTGCGATCTTGGTGTTTATTACTATGATACCACTGCTGCCAAATGGACACTATACAACAACAATTTGCCTAACGTGGTGATCAACGATCTTAATATAAATTATACTACCGGCGAGCTGTGGGCTGCAACTTTTGGCAGGGGAATGTGGAAGACACCTAAGTATGATACTGTAATTACCTCGGGAGTATCACTGATACCATTTGCACCAGATGTGATCACTGTATCACCAGATCCTAACTACGGGCATTTTATAGTTACAACAAACGACAACGCTTTTGCGGATAAGAAAGTGGATGCCCGTTTGGTGAATAGCGCCGGTAACACGGTATGGAAATCATCAACCGCTTTTAGTAATGGCAGGTTGCCGGTTGATGTTACTGTTGCCCCCGGAGTTTATATTTTTGAAGCCATTGCCGGGCACGCTGTAGCACGAACGAGGGTGGTTATTTACTAATGATTCCTTTTGAGAAAAAGATAATGACGGAGCCTGAATAAGGCTCCGTTTATTTTATGAGTGCGTCTCTATGACCTGCTTTATACTCGCCAGTAATGCTGCCATTCCCTCTTTGGACTGTTGGTAGCGTTCCTGAGATGCATACCCGCGTTGTGTCCAGGTAAATATGCTGTGGGTACTGTCTCCGTTAAGTGTATATGTTATAGTTGAGTAGTTCTCTGGCTTGTCTTCCAGCCCGGTGAATGCACTCCAGTAGCTGTAGCTGAGATGCTGCTCCGGTTCGAACGTCAATATAATACCTTTGTCTTTGTAGGTACGGCCATTATACGTGCCCTGAAAAATAATAGAGCTGCCCACCTTCCAGTTAGTAATGGTTTCTGTGCCAAACAGATACTCTTTAATGATGTTGGGGTTGGTGAGTGCATCCCATACTTTGGTATTGCCAGCATTGATGTCTATGGATTGCGATACTTCAAGGTCTTGTAACATGGCTTGCGATTTTATGCTTTCATTTAATGTGGTATAGATAGTGCGTCAACCTTCAGCGCGGGTAAACAAAACTTGCATATTGGTTCCTGTATCCATAAAAAACTGTGGTTTAAGGCTGCTAAATTGCGCTTAGCGCCTGTGTAATATCTGCCAGTATATCGTCCTTATGTTCCAGTCCTACCGATATGCGTATGAGACCGTTAGTGATGTTAACAGACAATCGTTCCATCTCGGTAAGCTTGGCATGTGTAGTGCTGGCCGGGTGCGATGCAATGCTACGGGTATCGCCAAGGTTGGCAGTCATAGAGAGCATCTTTAAACCGTCCAGGAACTTTTTTCCTGCATCCAATCCGCCCTTCAACTCAAAGCACAGCACACCGCCACCATTAGTCATCTGCTTGCGGGCAATATCATATTGCGGGTGGCTGGGCAGGAAAGGATATTTTAGCCATTTGATCTGTTCGTTGCCTTCCAGTTTCTGAGCTATATAGAGTGCATTACCGGCGTGCCGCTCCATTCGTACATCCAGGGTTTCCAGGCTTTTGCTGAGTACCCATGCATTAAATGGAGAAAGAGCAGGCCCTGTGCTGCGGCAAAACAGGTATATCTCTTTTATTAGTTCTTTCTTGCCAACAATTACGCCACCTAGCACACGGCCCTGGCCATCTATCCACTTGGTAGCAGAATGTACCACTATATCAGCACCATATTCTATGGGCCGTTGTCCTATTGGTGTGGCGAAGCAATTGTCCACATTCAGCAGCAGGTTGTGCTTGCGTGCCAGTTTGCCCGCAAATTCAAGATCTATAATATCGAGCCCGGGATTGGTGGGCGTTTCCAGATAGATCATTTTGGTATTCGGCCTGATGGCAGCCTCCCAGGTTTCGGGTTCATCGGCAGCTACATAGCTGTACTCTATGCCATACTTACCCAGGTACTTGGTAATGATAGTATGCGTGCTGCCAAAGATAGAATTGCACGACAACAGGTGATCTCCCTGTTTTAAAAAAGCCATGAAAGAAGCGAATACCGCACTCATCCCCGATGCTGTGGCATAGCCGGCTTCTGCGCCTTCCAGCGCACACATTTTGTCTATTAGTTCCTTTACATTAGGATTACTGAAGCGGCTGTAAATGTTATCGTCTGTTTCATCAGCAAAGGCGGCGCGCATGTCTTCCGCATTATCGAAGCAAAAGCTGCTGGTAAGGAACATGGGCGTTGCATGTTCCATTTCATTGGTCCTTTCTGTCTGTATCCTTATGGCATCTGTTATGGGGTGGTTGGGCATTATTATGTGTATTTTATCATAGTAAGTTAGGCACTAACTTACAAATTAAGGTCATAATTGGATTGATCATCGATTAATATCCTTCATTATTATTTTATCCTTTCAAATTGAGATAAATATTAGTTGTTGTAAATTCCTTATATTTATATTTCTACAAGAGTAAGATGAAAAAAATATACCTCTTAATATTATTGCTCTGCTCCTTGCAGCAGGCTAATGCCCAGGTACCTGATTGGAGCACCGCAGTTGCTCCTATATTGTACCAGCATTGTACATCGTGCCATCATACCGGCGGTATGCATTTCCCGCTCATGACCTACCAGGACGCAGTATCTAATGCGGCTGGTATGCAGGTGGACGTGCAATATCATAACATGCCGCCATGGCCACCTGACCCAACATACAGCCACCTGGCCCATGAGCGCGTATTATCGCAGCAGGAAATAAATACCATACTGGCCTGGATAAACGGTGGCAAGCCCATAGGTAATACTGCACTGGCACCACCACAGCCAATTTATAATAACAATGGCGACATACCAGGTACGCCCGATCTTGTAACCCAGATACCAACCTATACTTCTACTGCTACACCGCTTACAGGCGATGTTTATCAGTGCTTTGTAGTGCCATCGGGACTATCAGTAGATAAATATATTTCAGGGTTTGAAGCCATACCGGGCAATGCTGCTATAGTGCATCATGTGCTGGTGTATGCAGACACTACAGGGGTGTGCCGTCACCTTGATTCCATGAGCGCAGGCCCGGGCTATGTGAGTTTTGGGGGTGTGGGTACGGACAATGCTATTTTGCTAGGTGGGTGGGTACCCGGGTCTTCTCCATTGGTATATCCCGCGGGCTTTGGTGTGCAGTTGCCACACAATGCAGATATAGTAATACAAGTGCATTATCCTGCAGGTACGGCTGGCGGGGTTGATAGCACCAGGATCCGTTTCTTTTTCTCTAATAGCCCCTCTGTACGCAGTGTATATATAAGCCCCATACTCAACTTTTACACCAATATAAATGCGCCGTTAAGCATACCCGCCAATACGGTCAAGACTTTTACAGAAACACAGAAACTCCCCGGTATTGATTTCTCATTACTGGGTATTGCACCACATATGCACCTGATAGGTACCAGCATTTATTCTTTTGGAGTAACCCCGCAATTGGATACCCAACAGTTCATACGCATTAACAACTGGAATTTTCACTGGCAGGGCTTTTACCTGCTGCCTAAAATAATAAAGGTGCCCGGCAACAGTACCGTGTACGCAAAGGCTACGTATGACAATACGGTCAACAATCCTAACAACCCCAGCAACCCGCCGCAAAACGTAGTGGCCGGAGAGAACACTACTAACGAAATGATGCTGGTGTATTTTGTATATACTTTTTACCAGCCGGGCGATGAAAATGTAGTGATAGATAGCACTTATACTACTACAGGGGTAAAGCAGGTGAATTATTACCAGGGGCAGCAGTTATTGCAATCGTATCCTAACCCAGCACATGGGCAACTGATAGTGAAGTACTATATGGAAGATGCGGATGAAGGCAGTATAGACCTTGTGGGGGCAGACGGCAGGCTGGCAAAGCAATTTGCCATAAACCAGCGCTTGAATGCAGGCTATACAGCTACCCCGTATTCTATACAAGGGCTGCCGCCAGGATTATATACATTGAGACTTAAAACATCAACACAGTTACTAACACAAAAAATAGTAGTGCTTTAGTTGGTTGTTTTTTTCTTTTTGGTAAACAGGCGTTTAATGAACTTAAGCGTTTTGTTTTTGTCTGAGTTTCCTTTAATGATCGTGTCCACAACTTTGGGATGGTTAGTTAAGGTATGTCTTGCGCCAAGTTTTACATTTTTTATGATAGAACTAAAGTAAGCCCATTGGGGATCTCTTTTTGTAGCTGTGGCCGTAATGCGAAGTTCTTTGCCTGGCATGGGGTTATCACAGTAAACAAAAACCGTTTTTGCTACAAATGAATTAACTGGCATAGGTACTAATTGTTTGTCGGCTTTTGCCCGTAACAATTTCATTTTAAAATCGTGATAGAAAACATGCAATAAGGACCATGCAGTATCTCTATTGCCAGATATGTACACATGTATCTTTTGAATCTGAAGCGTATCAACCTCTATCTGTGCAAGCACCCTTGCTTGCTTCCGGATGTCGGTAGCATCAACATTCTCGAGGTTAGCCTCTATAGTAAAAGGCCCTGTGGTATCTGCCAATCCTAAATTAAACGTAGCTGAAAGATCGCTTTTCTGGAATGCTATGCCATGACCCTTTATTTGTAAGCGTGGGTGCAGAGCTATAATGCCTGGTATGTTGGTAACGTTAGTAATGTGCGCATCTATATCTTTGAATGGCACAGACTCTTCCAGTTTACTTGTTTCTTCCTGCTCAGTATATTTAATGCAGCCTTTACGTAAGGTTATATCGGCAACATCTATTTTTATTCCGGCGTTATGCAGCAGCATATGAGGATCTATGGCCAGCATATTCGTTGGGTGCGATGGTATTACATAGTTGAAGTATAGGCTCATATGCATATCATCAACCCTTGCTTTTTCTATCTGGAGCAAATTTCGATGTAATAGCCCTTGCACATTAAAACCGGTAAGCTTCATTAAAGGAACATGCATGCGGCATATAGTTGTTCTGTGCCCAAGTATGCTGTAAAATCTGTCGTTGGTCATAGGCGGCTCAATATCCACATTTTTCAAAGTGGCACTGTCTTCAGTCGTGTTCAGGTCCACAGCCCCTGCTTTAAAAACGTATAGCATAGAGGGCTTGTTGAAATTTATTGATGAACCAGATATGACGCAGGACTTTGCGAGCAGGAAGCGAGAGGTATCTGTGCGTGTACTATCTAATCGCCAGTCGCTAAGTACGGCTTTGCCACCAGCGAGTGTACATATAAAATTACCCTTCTCTGGGTTTATATTTTTGTAGGTAATGTTGGGGTCAATAATATGGATGTTTTCAGCCGTAAGTCCTTTTATAGCCGGTGTCTTAGTGTTATTTTCTGTGCTATCGATTTGTGATGGCGTACTTTCTATCCATACCCGCGGGTGCCGTATGTACACATCGCCAAACGAAACTATTTTATGCCGAAGCAGTTTTATGATCTGGAGGTCATTTAGCTCTAGTTGGGCAACCGTTACACCCACTGCAATTTTAAATGGTTTCCGGGTTTTCTTTTTAAAATTTGCACTTATTGTGTCCGGCCATACATTTATGCCCTGCACTACAATCTTATCTGTGAGGAGGTTTATATGAATATCCTGTACAGAGGCGTGGTAAATGCTGTCGGTCCCTTTATACACCCAGCCATCTATATGTTTAATGATATAACCTTTATAAAGCAGATTGAAAACCAGGGTTGCACTTGCAAACAATATCAGGAAGGCTAGTATTATATATAAACCTAAGCGGGCAAACGTCCTCTTTTTAAGCATCATTATACATTAAAAGAAAAACCATGCCAGTTAGTAAGGCGTATTTTTTCTACTTTAGCTAAACCATTAAAAACATTTACTCATGTCGCTACTGAACGGAGGTAATAAGAAAGACGCCAAAAAAGGAAATAAAGCAGCAAAGAATACCGCTGCTAATGCGAAGTTTACGCCAAAACCAGGCGCTGCTTCTGCACCTAAAAAGATCATAAAAACAGGTGGTAGCCGCGGTAGTTAATTGTTAATTACGGAACCATTTATAAAAAGTTGAGGATGAAAGTAGAGATTTGGAGCGATGTGATGTGCCCTTTCTGTTATATAGGTAAAAGAAAGTTTGAACAAGCGCTGACAGAATTTGCGCACAGGGACGAAGTATCGATAACGTGGAAAAGTTTCCAGCTGGCTCCAGATATGCAAACCGAGCCGGATAAGACTATAGACCAATATCTTGCAGAACACAAGGGCATACCGCTGGCGCAGGCGCGCGAAATGAATGCACATGTAACCAGGCTGGCGGAAAATGTGGGGCTTACTTACAACTTTGATAAAGCGGTAGTTGCCAACTCTTTTGATGCGCACAGGTTTTCTCACCTGGCCAGGCAATATGGATTGCAAGATATTGCCGAAGAACGTTTGTTTGCTGCATACTTTACAGAAGGTAAGAATACTGCAGACTATGATACCCTGGTGCAGCTGGGTATAGATATTGGCCTAGATGCTACAGAGGTGCGCAATATGCTCAACAGCAATTTATTTGCAGAAGATGTGCGGGCTGATATTCGCGAAGCACAGCAAATAGGCGTATCAGGAGTGCCGTTTTTTGTGTTTGTACATAAATATGCGATATCCGGTGCGCAGGACAGCAACATATTTCTACAGGCGCTGAACCAGGTATGGCAAGAGACAGGACATGATGCCCTGCCTCTTGCTGAAAATGATGGAGCAAGCTGCACGCCTGATGGCTGCAGCTAAAGCTTAAAAAGTATATATAATACCTAATGTAAACACCTGGCTTACCTGCAACCAGCCCAGGTTATTGCCGGGTGGGGTAGAAGATGTTTCAGGTGTTTTATTGATATAAGGCACATCATTGTCGTACACGAAAGTAGCGCCTAAAGCTAACCCCAGGTATTTTGTTGCCTTCCAGGTAAACATGTTGTCCCATAGTACCTTTATATTGCCCGGGTTATCTTTTATCACGTTTCCGGTTGGGTCGGTCCTGTCCTTCGCCAGGTAGTTGGCATAAAGGTCGAGGCGTGTTTTGAAGATGGCGTTTTTGTTGATGTTCAAGACATATCGTCCCGAAAAGTATGCGCCCAGGTCGAACTTAGATGTTTTGCCATAAGGGACCCCAAAAGCGCCTACCGGGGACTGCAAGGTATAAAACCGGCTCACAAGTACATCCCTGGCCGCTATTGGCGACAAGAACAGGCTAATGTCTGAACCCTTCCTATACTCCATCCCAGCGGCCAGAGTAAGGTATGCCGGAGAGAAAAAGGCGGAGTTTGCAGTGTCTTTCCAGTTGGTAGCAGTATAGTTATACCCCTTTGTGAACTGGGTTTTACCATTAAACAACCCAGTGAAATAAAAGTCTTTAGAGTTGTTCATCTTTGTGCCGTATTTAGATGTGAAATCTATACGGTCGTCTGTTTTCCTGGGTACAAAGTTGTTGGAGTAGGTGTAATTAAGTCCATACGCCAGTGTAATGTTATTGGTCCATATATTGTTGTGGTCAAAATGCGTAAGGAAGCCACTTGCCACGCCATTCATTACCAGCGATGCTATTTCGCCACCGGCAGGCCAGTTGTGCAGGAAGCCCTCATTTATCCCTATATTCACACTGCCACCATGCGACCATAATACCGTGTCTTTATTTTCTGTCTGTAGTTCTTTTTTTACTTCATCAGTTTTAGTGAGCTGGGCAAAAACTGCCCCTGCGTTTATTATGGGTAATAACGCGAGTAATAATTTTTTCATGCTTAGTGTGTTGTAATTATTAAAAAAGGCGCAATATACTATTATTCGTACTGTTATATGCCGCTTGGGGTAAATACTGGGTTACCCAATTATTAAAGAATTGATACTTGATACGATGCCCAAACAAGTAAAGGTAAAGTGCATGCGCAACGCCGTAGTTCGGCAAACTAATACGTTACGATTGTCTAAAATGAACTGAGCGGCATTTCTTTAGCTTACATCTGGCATATTTTTTAAGCGCAGATTGGTATAATTGCATTAATTAAATCAAAACTCATGATAGGCAAAGGGCTTAAAACCATCTTATTCCTGCTTATATCCAATTCGTTCATGACTTGTGCATGGTATGGACACCTGAAATTCAAAGAAATGTCCTGGAGTCAAAACCTGGGATTGTTCTCTGTTATACTCATCAGCTGGGGATTGGCTTTTTTTGAATATTTATTCCAGGTGCCTGCTAACCGCATAGGTTTTAAAGATGATGGTGGTCCTTTTACTTTAGTACAGCTCAAGACGATACAGGAGGCAATTACCCTTGTTGTTTTTATGATGTTCTCTATGATCGTTTTTAAGCAAAAATTTGAGTGGAACCACATTGTTGGTTTTTGCCTGATCGTAGCAGCAGTATTTATCATTTTTAAGAAATGGTAGCTGAGGCAATATATATTCCTCCTATAGGCTATTAACTTATATTTAATGAGAGTGTGCGCAAAATCACTGCTTTTTCGGTACTTTTGGAGATTGTCTTTTTTGAATTTGGGTCATACATAAATGTCATTACCACCACTATTACGTCACGTTTACAACCATGGTACTGAAGAAGTTATCAGGCGCGGTAAAAAAATATTTTACGCTTCGGGCGTACAGCTGCTTGATGTAGATCATCTTCTGGAACAAGTGCGTTTCAGAGTGCGTAACGACCTGTATCAAAACTACTATACTGTTACTGTACTTAAATTCCTGCAGCCGCAAGATCTGTCTGTAAGGTGCCAATGCCCATACAACCTGGGCGAGATATGTCGTCACGAGGTGGCTGCACTATTTCAGTTGAATGAAATATTGCAAAGCGGTTTTTTTGAGAACAGTGATATAAGCTATGACCAGAAGCATACCATAGTGCGTATGCGACAGATAAGCGTACAGATGCTGCGCGTATTTTCATCGGCCCCCATTATGGAGGTTGCGGAGCGGTGGGCTGCTGCAAACAAAGTTATCATTACTACAAGTAAGAGCGATACCATAGAAGCTGAAGTACCCGATGGTGATGATACTTACAAGGTGGTCATCAAACAAAATGAAGACCGTTACTTTGATACCGCGTGTGGATGCGATGAAAAAGGGCATCCTTTGTGCGTACATAAGGCTGCCGTTTTTTTGCAGATATTGAAAAAATATGGTGCTCAGTATTTCCAGGGGATGCACGACTGGGATATACAAAAAAATAAACTGTTGCAACAATATGGTTATTCGCTTAGCGATGACCTGACCAACAAATTCACTTTTACATATGAGCAAGGCAAGCCGTTTTTGCGCGTGCTGGATACTTCTATAAAAAAGATATCAGCTGCAGAAAAACAGCTGATAGCCCCTGTAGAGGTTGTTGTAGCTGAAGAGATAAAAAGGCTGGGACTTGTTGTGGATACGAGTGTAACATGGTACCCATTCTCTAGTGTGCTGCTTGTAGCCGGCTATACAGATGATGAAGCCAAAAAATATACAAACGGTATTGAAAAGCTGGAGCTGCTGCAATATGTGGACCCCACGAAGTACAGGGATGAAGAGCGGGAACTGATACCTGTAGCGCGTAAATTCCTGCCTGAAGAAATACTGAAATACTTACGGAAAAACCTTCCCTTTGGTGATTTTCTGGATGATTATACACAGGTATTGAAAGATACACCTACCGCCGAGGTAAAAGAGCAGGTTTGGGAATACCTGTTGCCAAAGTACCATAAGCTGTTTGAACGGTATCAAAATTTCAACCTGTCCTTTCTTAAAACAAAGGCAGGGGCACTGTCTTCAACGGTATTAAGCCCCGTGCAGTTTGCCGATCCCTCAGTACACCCACAACTGAGCGTGCAAAAAGCGGGTAAGGGTTATGATGTTACTCTTTCATGGGCAATAGATGGGAGGGCTGTACCACACAGTGATGTGCACCCTTTTAATGCAGCCCTATTCTTATACGACTATAAGTTGTTCTGCACAGCTAACATAAAAGAAATAGCCATTACCGAACAGTTTCCACCCAACGGCATACTCCACATCAGTCAAAAAGAATGGCCGAGGTACCTGGAGCAAACGCTTATTCCGTGGAGCCACAACTTGCACGTCAACTTTGATGCCGAGTTGATAGAAACAATAGAGAAGGCAAAACCAGAATACCATTTGTACCTGCAGGAGCGCGACCAGATGCTGGTACTGACCCCCGCATTCCTATATGATAATATAGAGGTGAAGTGGGGCTATTTTGGCGATGTGATACAGCCACATGAGGGTGTGGTACGCATTGTGCAGCGCAATGAAGCTGCTGAACAGGAATTTATAAATATGCTGCGCTATATGCACAGCGATATGCAGCAAAACTTTAAAGAACATTTCATGTACATGCCCGGTACCAGTGTACTGGCAAATAATTGGTTCTTCAGGTTCACAGATACCATGAAGGAGTGGAATGTAGTGTTGTTTGGTTTTGAAGGGTTGAAGAACCTGCGCATCAATACCCATAAGCCGGATACGCATGTACACGTAACCAGCGAGATAGATTGGTTTGACGCCAATATAGAAATTAAGTTTGGTGAGCAGTCTGTTACTGTTGAAGAGGTAAAGAAGGCATTGACCCAAAAGCAAAATTTTGTGCGACTGGGCGACGGGTCTATAGGTTTGTTGCCCGAAGACTGGTTGAAAAAATATGCCCTGCTCTTTAAGGTGGGTGATACCAGGGGCACGCGTGTACGCTTAAAGAAATATCATTTTAGCGTGCTGGATGAACTGCTGGCAGACGTTGATGAACAGGCGCTGCAACAGGAGCTTGAAGATAAAAAGGCACAGCTGAATAGTATTATTACAAGCGATTTTAGCCATATAGAACCTCCTGTGCAGCTAAAAGCATTATTGCGCCCATATCAGCTTGCCGGGTTTCAATGGTTGTTATTTTTGAAGGAAGCAGGGTGGGGTGGCATACTTGCAGATGACATGGGGTTGGGTAAAACTGTGCAAACGCTTACCTTCTTCCAGCATATAAAGAATGCGCACCCTGATGCTAAGTTTATGGTGGTATGCCCTACCACGCTTATGTATAACTGGGAGAATGAAATAAAAAAGTTCACACCAGACCTCACGCATTTCATACATCATGGTCCTAAAAGAACATCACAGGCACAGGTTTTTGATGGTTTTGATGTTACCATAACTACCTATGGCACTATGCGCAGTGATATAAAGATGTTTAAAGACATTGTGTATGACTATGTGGTGCTAGATGAGTCGCAATCGATCAAAAACCCACAGTCGCAGGTGGCGAAGGCATCTCTGCTGCTCAATAGCAAGAATAGATTGGCGCTAAGCGGTACACCTGTGCAGAACAATACATTTGATCTGTATGCGCAAATGAACTTCCTAAACCCGGGTATGCTGGGCAGCAGGGAGTTTTTTATGAACGAGTTTGCTACACCAATAGATAAGTTCCAGGAAGATGAGGTGAAGCAACAATTAAAGAAACTAACTTACCCATTCCTGCTGCGTCGTACTAAGGAACAAGTTGCTAAAGACCTGCCTGAAAAAACAGAGACTATCCTGTTTTGTGAAATGGGCGACGAGCAGCGTAAAATATACGAATCGTACCGCAATACCTACCGTTCCCAGATATTGGGTATGATAGAGGAGCGCGGCATAGAACGCTCTACCATGCACATACTGCAGGGACTTACAAAGCTGCGCCAGATATGCGATTCGCCAGCCATATTGAATGAAGAGCACGATTATGGCAACCACTCCGTAAAACTGGAAGAGCTGACACGTGAACTTACTGAGAATGTAGGAGAGCATAAAGCGCTTATCTTCTCTCAATTCCTGGGGATGTTGGGGCTTATACGCGACCACCTGAAGAAAGAAGGCATTCCATATGCTTATTTTGATGGCAGCTCATCGTCGACCGAGCGCGAACGTAACATACAATTATTCCAGAACGATGATACCTGCAGGGTGTTCCTTATATCGCTTAAAGCAGGTGGTATAGGGCTTAACCTTACCGCTGCCGATTACGTTTACATTGTTGACCCATGGTGGAACCCTGCCGTGGAACAACAAGCAATAGACCGGACGCACCGTATAGGGCAAACCAAGAATATCTTTGCATATCGCCTTATTTGTAAAGAAACCATAGAGGAGAAAATGCTCCAGTTGCAAGAGCGTAAACGTGCGTTGGCCAATGAACTGGTTTCTGATGATAATGCCTTCCTGAAGAAACTGACGAAGGACGATATTGCGTTCTTATTTAGTTAGCCATCATGAATCTATAAACATAATTGCTTAGCGCAGGCTGGTATTTGCATGCTTAATAAATAAGGCATCTAGTATCGTTTATCAGTGTGTATTAGTCGTTCTGTTAATGTATGGTCTTTTGAAATAAGATAGAAAGATCAAAAGGCCATTTAAGCCTTCTGCCAGTGTTTTTTTATGAGTACATCATCTGGAACTTCACCCAATTTCCGGGAAGCTATACAATAATTGTTTGGTAGTGTATCATAAGTTCTTCGTATGTCGCCCGAAACCCCTTTCTGCTAAAATACCTGTCTGGGGTTCTGTTTTCAAAATTAACGGCCTTACATCATTGTCTTACCTTGATATGCTTAGATGGGGCAACTCGGGTCGTTTTTCTTCAATATTGAATATTAGTCTTTTATGGTTGTTGAAATTTATTCATTCGTTTTGTGATAACGATTGCGTAAATAAATAATATGAAATATAACATAAAGTTAAATTCCGTATATACTTTTGATTCGAAGTGAGCGCTCACTCCCCCTGTCAAAAACTCATTTATTTATTTTTAAACCATTAAAATGAATTTCATGAAAAAAGGGAAGAGGTTCGATATTAACTTCAAAAGATCTGGATTATTTATTTTTTCGCTTTCGGCAGGATTGCTTTTTAGCGCATGCCAAAAACAAAGCACTACACCTGCAGCAGTTAAAAACCCTCCACCCTCTTTAGCGGCAGAGGCAAAAGTAGCAGATATAGGTACCGATGGGTACTCAACAGCCACAGGTTCTACGGCATCGGCGGTAACCGTAACTACTCTAAGCCAGCTACAAACGGCCTTTAATAACGGCAGCCACCACATCATCATCAGTGGTAACATATATGGGGGTGCAGTTCCTTTAACCTTTACCTTTTCAACTACCGGCTGGAACAACACCACTATTGAAGGAGCAAGCGGTGGACAGGCGGTACTGCAAAATATCCAGCTCAAATTTGATGGAGAATTGCTGGCTACTGGTACCAATATCCAAAATATTGTTGTGAAAAATATTACTTTCTATGGTAATATCCCCAGTCTCCAGGCACTGCCTTCAAGCGAGACGGACATTAGTGTATCAGGCAACCATTCAGGGGTGAATTACCTGGGGGTCTCTTTCAGGCGGTGCACCAATGTATCTATGGACCACTGCACCATTTATAACACCAGTGATGATCTGTGGTGTGCTACACTGGCTTCAGACGATCTTACTATTTCTTATTGTCATTTTTATTTCACCAGTAGTTGGCTCAATATGAGTCCTAACCCATCGTGGAACTGGATAGGTACCTACCAGCCACTTGCAGATGAACGGCTTGCAGCTGTACTAGGTCAGAACTATAGCGATTCTTACACCTATGGAACGCAAAAATTGCACATCACCATACACGACAATTGGTTTGGGTCTTTAATGAAAGGCCGCCCCCTCTGCCGTGGTTATGTGCATTTCTTCAATAATTATTTTGATAACGGTACTGCAGGCAGCGGACAGTACAATGCCATACAGATAGGCAGCGGATGCAAGGTGTATTCTGAAAGCAACTACTTCTACCAGACTGTAAATACCAACCAGCTTGGCTTTGATGATGGTACACATACAGCATATACATTCTGTGAGCGTAATAACGACTACAATACTACTAGTGTAGGCGTATCGGGCGCTGCGTGGCCTGGCAGTTCGCCTGTGCCATACAGCTATACAGTAGTGGCAGCCTCAACGGTGCCCAGTTCTGTACAAACGAATGCTGGTCCGCATTGATGTGCATAATAAGTTGTAACATAAAAGACAAGGAAGCTGCCATAGCTACCTTGTCTTTTATGTTATGGTTTTGCTTGAATATAAAGACTATAGGGTAACTTATATTATAATAGTATGGGCCCTATTTTGTTCTGTTAATCGGCTGTAAAACCTGGAAGTTATAAGTAGTGGTTAATGTTATGTATATGCAGAGATCTCGTTAGTGTTGCTTAGTTTAATTTGCAATCCTATTGCGATCGACCCAATATCCGAGCAAAATAAATATCCACTGAAATTGACCACCCCAGCCAATTGCCGTTACTGAGTTTGGCATTGGCGAAAATAATCCTGCCAGGTGCATAACCACCAGCAAAAATGCTAATAACCAGAAACTCCATTTACCGGTTGTATTTTTTGCCTTGGTAGCCTGCAGATAAAATGTAGAACCTATGATAAAAAGTGCACCCTCTACCAACCCGGTGAGTACCGGCCAATTCCATAGCCCCAAACCTACCTTAGGGGAGTTACCTGGGAAAAGTGGCAGGTCAGGATTGTGTACAATAAGATCAAGCACCCAGTGGCTCAGCACGCATATGGCCAATACCATAGCACCACGCATATCTTTTTTCACAAGCCAGTATATAAATCCAAAAACGGCACCCCACACCATGCCCATTAGCAGGCTATGTGTTACTGGATAGTCTGTAAAATCTAATGGGAATTTACTATTGCCTGGTTGCAAGCCTACATGCTCTACACCCAGCAATAACATTACGGGCCATAAAAGGTCGGCCCATTGAACCGCCATGAACAGAAGACCAAGGGATACTTTAGGGGCGAACTTTTTTGCACCCAGGCCAAAACCAAAATGTCCGATAACCATAGTTGTAAAGTTTAGTTTGATTGTTATTTCGGATGTAAAATTAGAATGCGGCTGCTTCCGGTTTCTTGATAAATGGTAAGAATTCCAGGATGTACTATATTTGAGTAATACCCTGGGGCTATGACTGAACTGGAACAATACCTGCGTTCGTATATGAGCATAAATGATGAGGACATGCGGATCCTCACATCTTACTTTCACCCAACAACATTAGAAAAAGGCGATTATTTTCTAAAGGCTGGGAGAGTATGCGACAAGCTCAGTTTCCACCGCTCGGGCCTTATGCGTGTATATACGGAATACTATGATAAAGAAGTAACCCAATGGTTGTCTTTTAAAGGCAATCTCATTGCCGATATAAACGGCATAGTCAGTGACAGGCCTGCACTCTACAGTATTCAGGCACTTACCCGGTCTGATCTGTACACTATTAGTAAAAAAGACTATAATAATCTGGCGCAGCATGTACCTAACTGGCTGGCCCTGGAGCGTGTGCTCATAGCCCGTTGCTTTGGTTTTATGGAGCAAAGGATATTTGCTATGCTGGCCATGCCTGCAGAACAGCAATACCAATACTTATTGGGGATAAATCCTGACTTCAACCAGGTGCCACTAAAATACCTGGCGTCTATGATGGGTATAACACCTGAATCACTAAGTAGGGTACGTAACAAATTAGCGGCACACCCCGTTCAATAGTTACTAAGCGGGCATAAAGCAAGAACGACATTATCGTTCCTGCGCTACTACATATTCTCTATTATTTATTTCTTCCTCATCAATGGTATCTGCAAATTAGTGGGCCTGTTTTCCGGAGTGTCAAACGCGCGGCCATCAACATGCTTACTACCCATAAACAGCAGGTCGTTCAGTATGTACACCAGGTCGTAGTCGGTATAGATACCTTCTTTCAGATTGAATGCAGGAAATGGTTTGCCTTTAATATCCTGCATCACATTCACTTCCCATTTGTTCAGTCCATCTACGGGCGCAAGGTTTATAGCATCGGCAAAGCCCAGGTGGAGTGGGGTGATCTCATAGGCTTCATCAGCTACATAATCTACATTATAAGCTCCGGCCGCAATAGGGTGTTCGCCCAGCCAGTTGTTATGGCCTTTAATGACGATCTTCACCAGTGGTACTTTACCACCCGCATCAGCGTAGTTGATGACATCGCATTCAAATTTATCATCAGGAGTAAATTTAAATGAGCGCCAGCAATAAAAAGGAACTATGGCATCACCTCTACGTGATGGTCTTAGCTCAGTAGCTACACTTACCCATTCGCCGTTTTGTATTTGTTGTTTGGTTTGTTCTAAAGTCATGGTCTGTGTTTAAGTAAACAAAGTTGATACCTTTGTTTAAATGATACAAGCCGCCGACCTGCAATGGGCGGTACATTTTTATAGACCAATGGCCACCACAAGGAAAAACAAAGATTTTAATCCGAATAACTGTCCGGTAACCCACTGTCTCAACCGCATAGGTGGCAAGTGGAAGATCATGATCATTTACGTGATCAGCAAGAACTGCAACCGCTTTAGCAAAATGCAGCAAGTGATACCCACCATTAGCAAACAAATGCTGGTGAACCAGCTACGCGAGCTGGAGGAAGACAAGATCATAGAACGAATAGCCTATTCAGAAACACCTCCTCGTGTTGAATACAAGATAACAGAATATGGCATGACACTAATGCCGGTAATAGATGTGTTACAGAATTGGGGACTGGAGGACTTGAAGAAGAAAATGGCTACTCCTTAATCCAAACTCTCAATATACAGTTTCTCCACCTTCGTCCTTGCCCACTGTGTTTTGCGCAAAAACTTCAGGCTCGATTGTATGCTTGGGTTATCGCAAAAGCAATTGATGCGCACACTTTCGCACATATACTCCCAACCGTATTTATCTACTAAGTAAAGCAATATATTTTCAAGGGTTATACCGTGGAGCGGATCGTTTGATTTTTCAATTGCCATGGCGTAAAATTACGTTTCACTTAAGAAGAAGCCCCAATTTATTTATATAATTCCAGCCGCATATTATCTACAAGTATTTCTTTATGAAACAAGTTCCATATTTCCAGCTTTATCGAATCACCAACATGCACATCACGTGGTATCTTCACAAAATATGATACCGCTCCCCAGCGTCCATGTTCAAAATGGTCTAGTCTTGGTCTTGAAGCATGTGCACAAGTATCGCCCAGCAACCCTATTTTATTGTCCACATCCACACAACGTTCCAGTATTTTTTTAGTACCCCGGTAAATAGAAAACTTGAGCAGGTGGCGCCTGTAACTCTCCCATGCATTTACCTGGAACATACCGCTGCACTTCAGCCAGCGGGCATCGCCAAACTGCTGTTTGCTATAAACGATCCGGATAGCTTCAGGTGGATAATCATCATCATTCATCCTGTAATAGTACTTCCCAAATGTAATGCCATCATCCGCCCTAACGTAATGGTCATTAAGTGGCCTGTCGTAGTTTAGAAAACCAAGCGTGGCTATTTTGATTATTGAGGTAGTATCAGGCTGCGGTTCTTCAATGTCGTTTATCACAAGATCGTTGTAGGTGAGGTGGTTCCTAAACAGCATATGTGTTGCAAACATCCCGTTTGCTTCTTCGCTGTTCAGCATCCCTTCAGCTTTCAGCCAGCTGAACGAGTAGTTAACCGATATAAAAAACAGGCAGACCACAATAAAAACTATCCTGTATACGATCTTGCGCTGAAAGACATATTGAATTACAGCGGCAATAGGTATACTGTACAGGCCATATAAGTGCAGCATAGGCCGTGAACCCAATCCATTGATATAGTTGTAGCAAAACCATGAATAGATGAGGTAGGCATACACAGGCGAAACGACTAAAATAACCAACGCCCATTGTCGGTACATTTTATAGAACATGGCTCCAGCAATAGCAAAGATCATAACAGGGGCGTAGGGCAGCCACCCATTGGCAAAATAGAATAGCCCGTTTATTATTTTAGGTCGCAACCAATGGAAAGATTGTGTGCCGTAACTATAATAGATGTAGCTGCCCGATATCATTTTCCAATATAATAGCTGTGGGACAAAAGCAATAAAACCGGCAATAGCAGCTAACAATATACCGATGTGGTTTTTCCGGATAAACACCAGCTTACCCTGCCAGGATGGTTTATCATAAACGTTGTACAGCAATGGAATAAACAGGCAAACAATATCCGTTGGCCGCATAATGATAATGAGCCCGGCAATAAACCCAGCCACGATGAACAAGCCTTTCTTTGGGCGCTCATGCACTTTAATGGTGAGGTACATGAGGAAAGTGTACAAGCAGAACAATATAGGGTGGCTCATACCCGGCTGGTGCAGCGTGAACCAGAAAAGATTTGAGCCTAGCAGCACAAGTGCAACCGTCAGTACACTGGTATACTCATCAAAATATCGCCGCAGTATACTAAAGGTCAGTAACAACCCAAGCAGGGTGTAGGTCATGGCACTTATTTTCATGGCCACCGTATAACTATACGAATATCCATTTGCCCGGCCACCCGTTATCTTTTCCCAGGCATGCGCGGCAAAGAAAAAGGGTGATTCCATTAGCGCCACAGCATATGTATATTGGTCTACAATATAGCCCTTAGGAGTATGGAGGCCTTCCACTTTTAATGTATTGGCATGTTCCCTTACAGAAGGATGAATGGTACTGTCAGCCGGCAATTGTTCAATAGAAGTAAGGTTCTGGTAAATGAAGGTAGCCGGTAGATAAGTATAATACCCCAGCGCATCCCCGTAAAACATAATAGAATCCTTGCAATGCCTTGTGAAAAAAACAGCACATATCAACACTGTTAGTCCAAGTATAAGATATGAAAGGCGGTTTCTGAGCATTATAATTATTAGCTTGATAGTTGGGAAGCTCTTTAAATAATAAATATACACGCTCTGGAAATAACTTAATCAAAAAAAGGGAAGCCTGTGGCTTCCCTTTCAAATAGTATGATCTAGTATTACCCTTTCAGCACAGTTCTGCTGATCACAATACGCTGTACCTCGCTGGTACCTTCATATATCTGGGTGATCTTCGCATCGCGCATCAGGCGCTCTACGTGGAATTCTTTTACGTAGCCATAGCCACCGTGTATCTGTATGGCTTCGTTGGTTACCTTCTGTGCAATGTCTGATGCAAACAGTTTTGCCATAGATGCAGACAGGGTATAATCTTCGCCCTGGTCTTTTGTCCATGCAGCTTTCAGGCAAAGCAGGCGGGCTGCTTCTATTTCAGTTGCCATGTCGGCCAGCTTAAATGCTATAGCCTGGTGGTTGCTTATTTCGGTGCCAAAAGCTTTACGCTCCTTGCTGTATTTAAGTGCAAGCTCGTATGCGCCACTGGCTATACCCAATGCCTGGCTGGCTATGCCTATACGGCCTCCTGCAAGCACCTTCATGGCAAATGTAAAGCCAAAACCATCTTCACCTATACGGTTTTCTTTAGGCACCTTCACATCCTGGAACATGATGCTGTGCGTATCGCTACCGCGGATACCTAATTTATTTTCTTTAGCGCCAACTGTTACGCCCGGGCTATCTTTTTCAACGATCAGTACATTGATGCCCTTATGTTTCTTTTCAGGGTATGTTTGTGCTATTACCAGGTAGTACGATGCTGAATTACCATTGGTGATCCAGTTTTTGGTGCCGTTCAATATATAATGGTCGCCTTTGTCTTCTGCTATTGTGCGTTGAGATGTGGCATCGGAACCGGCTTCAGGTTCGCTAAGTAAGAACGCACCTATTTTTTGACCTGAGGCCAATGGTACAAGGTATTTTTGTTTCTGCTCCTCGTTGCCATATTTTTCAAGACCCCAGCATACCAGTGAGTTGTTCACACTCATACAAACCGATACAGAAGCATCGATCTTGGATATTTCTTCCATAGCCAATACGTAAGAAATAGTATCCATGCCAGATCCTCCGTACTTGGGGTCAACCATCATACCCATGAAACCCAGTTCACCCAGCTTCTTTATTTGCTCGGTAGGAAATTTCTGGTGTTCATCGCGTTCAATAACGCCCGGTAACAATTCGTTTTTGGCAAAATCGCGGGCTGCCATTTGTACGGCAACCTGCTCTTCGGTGAGCTGAAAATTCATATTATATATAATATATTATACTGCAATAAAAATAACAGTGCAAACGTAGGCTAAATAGTCTATAAGTCAAAAAAAGCACATGCCAAATAAGGGCGAATGGTTGTTGTACAATAAAATATAAGGTAACCTGAACCCCTGAATAAAATAAATTTTATATTTTAGCGTTACAATTCTCTGACAATTCATTTTAACTGTAAAACCGAAATCCCTATGAAAAAGTACGCGTTGCTGTTTTCAATGTCGCTGGTTGTTTTGTTTATTTATTCCTGTCAAAAGAAAGCTGCTCCAACTGTCAGCGGTACTACAATGTACCTGGATCTCCCTTCAACTCCAGATAATTACTATACATCTGTACCTGGAGATAATAATAAGGCTACAGTAGGGCGTGTGTTATTTTACGATACACATCTTTCTATAAATAATGCCGTAGCATGTGGCAGTTGCCATAAACAGGTTTTGGGATTTGCTGATAATGTATCTTTAAGTACGGGCTTTGAAGGCAGGTTGACAAAGAGGAATACCCCTGCTATACAAAATATTGGAAATAGCATAGAGACTTTTGAATCTCAGTTTGTTATGAATACCGATAATAGCATGTTATTTTGGGATGGACGGGAAAATAATCTTATTAATATGATGCTGCGCCCCATCAGCAACCATGTAGAAATGGGGATGGAAGATGCTTCGGTATTGCCACAAAAGCTTGCAGGGCTGGTTTATTATAATAGACTATTTGCACAAACATATGGAGACAGTAGTATAACAACCGATAGAATATCTGAATGTCTTGCAGCTTTTACAGCTTCCATTAGTACCCAGCAATCGCGTTTCGATCAATATACCCAGGGAAATACAACGGTATTTACAGCACAGGAACAGGAGGGGATGAACCTGTTTGTAAACAAATATAATTGTACCAATTGCCATCATGTAACTACAGGCGGTTATAATGGTGCGATCACCGATTTTAAAGATATTGGCCTGGACCAGAGTTATAAAGACATGGGCAGGGGCACTATAACGGGCTTAAACACAGATAATGGTACGTTTAAAGTACCCAGCCTGCGTAACGTAGCGCTTACAGCTCCATACATGCACGATGGCCGATTTGCAACATTAAGTGATGTGATAGACCATTACAGCCATGGTATAAAACCCAGCCAGAACCTGGATACTAATTTGAAGACCAATAAGCAACCTATGCAAATGAATATATCTGATGAAGAAAAACAAGCGCTTATTGCCTTTTTAAATACATTCACAGATTATACAACAACTGTTGATCCTAAATTTTCAAACCCATTCAAATTAAAGTAGTCAAACCTAATGAGAAAACTAACCCTCCTGGCATTAACCCTAATTGCATCGTTTCCATCTTTCGCTCAAACAGATTCAACAACAACCAGGAACATCCCACACCCTCGTTACGAGCAGTACATAGGTGTGCAAATAAATGAACTGGTGCAACAAGTATTGAATTTTAATAATTCAGGAACCACAAATACAGTTAACAATAATCCCTACCTGCTTGTATATTCTGTCAACTCGGTTAAAAGTGGCTGGGGCATCAGGTTGGGTGTAGGTTTCAGTTCAAATACAAACAGCAGCAACGACGGCATTACCCAAACGAATAACAATATAACAGACATGCATTTCCGCCTGGGTATTGAAAAGGCGTTTAGGCTGTCTGCAAAATGGAGTGCAGGTGTGGGGCTTGATGGGTTGTACAACAACAATAATGATAAAACTACTAATACCATCAGTTCAACCGATACCACAACCACTACTACAAAAACAAAAATATACAGCTATGGTGGCGGCGCTATGGGCTGGTTGCGGTACTATGTGAACAAAAGGATTTTAATAGGTACAGAAAGCAGTTTCTACTATACTGCCGGCAAGCAGAACGAAACCATACAAATAACCAGCAGGAATTTTAACCTGCAAACCAGGCCGGTTACAACAAACACAACAGCTACTAGTAACGATACTAAACAAGGTGTGTTTTCGGTACCGGTTACGTTGTACCTGATACTTAAGTTTTAGATAATTACTCTTTTTTGTAGTTCCGGCCCTCATAAATGTGTTTATGAGGGCCGGAAAAGTTTAATAAAACACGTGACAGAAGGCGTTTAACTGGCATTTTTGATGATGAACATTAGAACTCCAGAAAACAATTCTTACTTTTGCGCCTCAAAACCTAAATAATAAGCATTATATATGGGTCGGATATTTGAAGTAAGAAAGTCAACCATGTTTGCCCGCTACGACCGCATGGCAAAACAATTTTCGCGTGTCGGTAAGGAAATAGCCATTGCTGTAAAAAAAGCTGGTCCTGATCCTGATACCAACCCTATGCTGCGCCGTGTGATGCAGAATGCCAAGGGCTTTAACATGCCTAAAGACCGCATTGAAGCAGCCATTAAAAATGCAATGGGCAAAGATACCAGCAACTATGATGAAGTGCTGTATGAGGGCTATGGCCCGCATGGTATTGCACTGCTGGTAGTTACTGCAACCGATAATACTACACGTACCGTTGCCAATGTGCGCTCTCATTTTAATAAAGGTGGTGGCACGCTGGGTAATAGCGGCTCAGTGGCATTCATGTTCAAACACCTTGGTGTGTTTAAGCTGAAGCCCGAAGGCCTGAGCATAGACGATATGGAACTGGAGCTGATAGACGCAGGTCTGGAAGAATTAGGAGAAGATGCGGATGGCAACATAATAGTACGTTGCGGCTTTAGCGATTTTGGTAACATGCAAAAAGCGCTTGAAGATAAAGGGATCACACCTATATCATCTGAATTGGAGTACGTACCCATGAACACCGTAGCCATAAGCGAAGAACAATCAGAAGATATCTTCAAGCTGATAGCCCGTTTGGAAGAAGATGATGATGTGCAGCAGGTGTTTCATAATATGGCATAAACAGAAGTTTTAAATATTGTACAATAGCGGTGGCAGCTTTGCGCACCGCTATTTTGGTCTTATAGAGTTATAGTTTTTTAATAAGTTTACATCATGAAGCCAGCACGTTCATCCTTACCATTATTAATAGGCCGCAAGCCGGTACTTGAAGCCTTGCAGCAGGGTAGTGGTATAGAAAAGATATTTCTGCTGCGCACAGCTGTGGGGCCCGAAATAAATAGCATTAAGCAATTGGCCCGCGAGTATAATGTGCCCATAAGCCAGGTACCGGTTGAAAAACTGCAGGGCATGACACAGGCATCGCACCAGGGTGTAGTAGCATGGGGTAGCTTGCTGGAATATGTGGAACTGCAGGCCGCCATATCGCATGTTGTTGATTCCGGTAAAGTACCATTATTCATGCTGCTGGATGGGGTTACAGATGTGCGCAATGTTGGCGCTATTGCCCGTAGCGTACTGTGTTGTGGTGCGCATGGCCTCATACTGCCTACGTCGCATGTGGCCAGTCTTACCGAGGAAGCTGTGAAAACATCGGCAGGGGCTTTGAGTAAGATAATGCTCTGCCGCATACCGTCGGTACCACAGGCTATTGATATCTTAAGGCTGAATGGCATACAGATACTAGGTACATTTATGAAAGGCAGCGTTCCCGTTTATGAAAGCGATCTGACCATACCCACAGTAATAGTAATGGGCGGGGAAGATACCGGCATCAGTAAAGATGTATTGAAACGTGCTGACCAACTGATACACTTACCTATGGTAGGCGGCTTTGATTCCCTTAATGTTTCCGTAGCAGCCGGTATGGTACTGTATGAGTCGCTCAGGCAGCGGCTGGTATCTGCTGTTTAATTTAATTTGTCTTTTTATTTACAACTTTTATACATTTGCACCATACAACGGTTTCCTCTAATAAGAACGTGATAAACTTTCTTATCAAGGAATGAAAAGGGAACCAGGTGAAAATCCTGGACATTACCCGATGCTGTAAGCTTCAACAACAACACCTTTTGTTACCTGTATTGCCACTGTCATACTTCGGTTGACGGGAAGGCGCAAAAGGAGAAGCGAGTCAGAAGACCTGCCATTGTTACAATTACTTATCAAACTGCTTTCGGGAAAAAAAGCACGGGTAAGATGAAGGTCTTCGTGTGCATACACATGTTCTCTTTCTCTTTCTGTTTTTATCCTGCAGCATATTTTGGAAACATTTTAAACCAATATACCAATGCGCAGAATTACACTTTTAGTTTTATTTTTTGCTGCCACCATGGTGCGGGCAACAGCACAGACCACGGCAACTTTTGAGGACCTGAACCTATCAAAAAACGATACGTTTTATGTTAATTACACGGCGCCGGGCACCGATGTTGGTTTCATTGATGGCCTTTGTTATTTCCCGTGTGAGTATGATACCGCTTACGGTTACTCTTTCTGGGGCTCAGGCTTTGTATATAGCAATATGCGTGATACCGTTACCAGCGGGCCCGCTAATGAGTATGCAGCCAGTACAGACAGTGGCTACCATTCAAAAACATATGTTGTGGCAACAGGGCAGGAAAATTATATAAATCTGCTCAGCACCGCAAAAAACAAACCATTACAGAGCGTTTATATAACTAACGCTACATATGCACATAACAGCATGCGCGATGGTGATCAATTTGCTAAAAAATTCACTACCGGTGACTGGTTCAAACTTGTGATAAGCGGTTACGGACAAGATACCAATAAGGTACAGTTTTTAAGGGATACAGTAGAAGTTTACCTTGCAGATTTCCGCTCTGCAGACTCAACTCAACATTATATACTCAATACATGGAAGAATGTAAACCTTGCAAAACTAAAGGATGTGGATAGCATTACATTCACTTTAAGCTCTTCTGATACCGGTGCCTATGGTATGAATACTCCAGCATACTTCTGCCTGGATAACCTGACTACTTTTGAAACATCAGCTTCAGTGGCCAATGTTTCTTCTTTTATTGCCAAAGTATATCCCAACCCAGCTACTAATAGTTTGCACATATCTATAAAAGACAACTCTGTGCAACAGCTTGTTGTTACAGATATGGCTGGCAGAACTATAAATACTGTACAGGTAAATGCGCCCGAAATGACCATAAATACAGCATCGCTTGCTCCGGGAGTTTATATTTTGCAGCTATCAGGTATTGGCAATACAGGCAGCATACGTTTTGTAAAACAATAAGTTTGCGAAGTACACTATCTTCGCAACTTTTATGCTATTTCATATAGCATTCATTTGCAAAAAAGTATTAAATAATTAAACCATGCGCCGGATTACTCTGTTGATTTTGTTTTTTGTTGCCACTGTTACACGCTTAAACGCGCAAACAGTTTCCGATTTTGAAAGCCAATTCCTGCCTACGGCAGACACATTTTATGTAGATGCATCTTACCCAGGCACGGACAATGGTTTTTATGATGGGCTTGTTTACTATCCGTGTGTCTATGATACCACATGGCAAATTGATACATTGAATACAGTTGTTGACACAGTTATAATTCCGCACTGGAATAGCGGCTTTGTATATAGCAATGTGCGCAATATAATAACTGACACCATTACCAACCAGGCGGCGGCAATTACAGACAGTGGTTATCTCTCCAATACATACGCAGTAGCAAAAGGTGCCCAAACGTATGTAAGGCTTGTTGGTCCGGGAAGTGATGTGCCGCTTAGAAGCCTGATGATCACCAACTCAACCTACGCTTATTTAAACATGCGCGATGGCAAGAATGGCTCAAAAAAATTTGGCGGAGCTACGGGTACTGATCCCGATTATCTGAGGTTGGTAATAACAGGTTATAATGCTGATTCCAATAACATAGAGCGACTGATAGACTCGACAGTAGTGTACCTGGCTGATTTTCGGACGCCGGCACAATATATTCTCAACACATGGCAGAATGTAGATCTTTCTAGCATGGTGCAGGTATATGATACTGCATTGAGGCATGTGGATAGTCTTACATTTAAATTTGAGTCTTCTGATAACAGCACAACTGCAATGGCAGCTCATTCGTATTTCTGTATAGATAACCTAACTACAAATGAATCCCTGATTTCTGTAAAGAATGTGACCGCTTATGTGGCTAAGGTATATCCTAACCCCGCCACCAATGTATTGTATATATCTCTGAAAGATAATGCTGTGCAGCAACTTGTAGTTTTTGATATGGCAGGACGGGTGGTTACCAATATGCCTGTAAATAATACAGAGATGCAGATCAACACATCGGGATATGCTCCCGGTACATATATATTAAAATTGCTGGGCGCAGGCAATAGCGCTACAGTACGTTTTGTAAAGCAATAGACCATGAAGTACTACATACTTACCATATTTGCTTGCTGCTTTTTCTGTGGTGCATACGCGCAGTATGCACCACAGGCTGGCATTGCAGGTAGTACCGCCATAGCAGCAACATCTGGTAAGTTTGTGGGGTGGGCTACAGGTTGTACTATAAAAAGAGGGTACAAGAATATTGCGGTTCCCGACTCTGGCTATGCATCAGAAGGTGATAGCAGCATGGCTATTGGACCGAGCGATGTTTCTGTTGTAAGCCTTGGCGACAGTGGGGTGGCAGACCTTACTTTTGCTGCGCCTATATATAATGGTGATGGCCCCGACTTTGCGGTTTTTGAAAATGGTTTTACCAATCCTGCCGATCCTGCACAGGCTTATCTTGAGCTGGCATTTGTGGAAGTAAGTTCCGATGGTGTTCACTATTTCCGTTTCCCGGCTACTTCAAATACACAGACCACCACCCAGATAGCAGGGGTAGGCCAGTATATGGATGCCAGTTTACTAAACAACCTTGCGGGCAAGTATATTGCACGTTATGGTACGCCTTTCGATTTGGAAGATCTTGCCGGAACCAGCGGACTAGATGTAAATAATATAACTCATGTGCGCGTAGTGGATGTTGTGGGCGATATAGGCCCTCATGCATGTAAAGACAATACAGGCAAAGTAGTAAACGATCCTTATCCTACTCCATATGCAACCGGAGGTTTTGACCTGGATGCCGTTGGTGTCATAAGGCAAGTGGGTGTTCCTAATACTGGAGTATCAGGAACAATGAATGCCGTTGATGTGCGTGTTTATCCAAACCCTGCAACTGATGAAATAAATATTGCAGTAGCAGACCCAGCACAAATGCAGTTTGCTGTACTGACAGATATGACTGGCAAAATGGTTGCCCGGCTAAATTTACAGCAGTCGAATAAAATTGTGATTAAGGGATACAGTGCCGGTATCTACTACTTAGTGATGCAGGATATTAATGGAAGAAAATGGGTAGAAAAGATCATAAAATTGCAG
>Ga0206994_1018_pt1 | contig 37628 bp, 27 predicted proteins | sample Alteio_BWMinCont_4_FD_153485 | JGI IMG/M metagenome (GOLD analysis project Ga0206994, IMG submission 153485) | Enriched cells from forest soil in Barre Woods Harvard Forest LTER site, Petersham, Massachusetts, United States -... | ecosystem: Environmental > Terrestrial > Soil > Temperate forest >...
GCTTCAGGAATTTCGAACGAAACATAGATACGTCCTTCATCTTCTGTTGGTATAAACCCGGTAGGTTTGTTTTTGAAAAGAAACATATCGCCGGCAATTATACAAGCCAGTAAAACTAATGCTAACGGTGTTGCTTTTATAAATCCTTTTACACCTATTGTATAATTAAGACTGAATTTTCTATACCATTCATTGAACTTATAAAAGAACTTATTTAGTCCTTTTGAATTTTCATCAATATGTTGAGGCTTTAATAACAACATACACAAGGCTGGTGTTAATGATAAAGCGATAAAAGCTGAGATTAATACAGAGATAGCAATGGTAATAGCGAACTGCTGATATAATTTACCGACGATACCCGGAATAAAACCAACGGGAACAAATACGGCTGCTAATATCAATGCGATGGCTATAACAGGCGCGGTAATATCTTTTAAAGCCTTGTTGGTAGCATCTTTTGCCGATAATCCTTCTGTGTCGATATAATGCTGTACGGCTTCCACCACAACAATCGCATCATCCACCACAATACCAATAGCCAATACAAAACCAAACATGGTTAGTGTATTAATAGTAAAGCCTAGTGGAATAAATAATATAAATGTTCCTACAATAGCCACCGGGATCGCTAATATCGGAATTAATGTTGTGCGCCAGTTTTGAAGGAAGAAGAATACCACAAGCGTTACTAATCCTAACGCGATCAATAATGTTTCTACCACGTCAGCAATAGAAACCTTCACCACAGAAACAGATTCAAATGGCACAACATAATTTACATCTGAAGGAAAATATTTCTTCATTGCATCCATGGCCTTATAAACGCCATCAGCAGTAGCTAACGCATTACTACCCGGAGCCTGGTAAACCAATAAATAAGAAGCCCTTTTTCCATCAACAAATGAATTAGCTGTGTAGCTTACTTTTCCTAACTGTACACGAGCCACATCTCTTAAATAAACTGCCGATCCGTCTTTTGTATTGGAACGGACAATAATATTACCAAAATCTTTTTCAGTTGTTAATCTGCTGTTTGTAAATACGGTAAACTCAAAAGCTGAAGAGGAATTTTGTGGTGGCGATGCTACAGAACCTGCAGCAACCTGTAAGTTTTGTTCGTTAATAGCATTTTGTATGTCATTTGCTGTAAGTCCTAATTGAGTTAGCTTACTAACGTCTAACCATATACGCATTGCAAAATTATCTGCACGACTAAACACATCTCCAACGCCGGGAACACGTAATAATTGATCACGCACATAAATGTTAGCGTAGTTATCCATGAATGGAATGCTATGCGATCCTTTAGGAGAGTAGATAGCCACCAACATCAAAATACTTGGGTTACGTTTTAATGTAGTGATACCAAGTCTTTGTACCTGGCTGGGTAGCGAAGGTGTTGCAATACCAACACGATTTTGAATATCAAGCGCCACAACATTTGGATCTGCATTGATATCTAATGTAGCAGTAATAGTAGACGCACCGTTATTAGCACTATTACTCTGCATATAAGCCATGCCGGGTACACCGTTCACTTGTGTTTCAATGGCGGTGGTAGTTGTTTGTTCAACCGTTTGTGCATCGGCACCTGTAAAGTTACTTGATATCTGTACCGTTGGTGGTGTGATATTTGGATACTGGCTGATAGGCATGCTTAAAATAGCCAGCGTACCAACCAATAATATTACCAGCGAGATAACAATGGCCGTTACGGGCCTTCTTACAAATATATTTGTTGATTCCATAATTATTTTTTTTAGCCGGGCTGAAGTTCTTCAATTAAGCTTCAGTGGCAGGTTCTCCCGAAACCTTTCGGGATCGCACATTTTATCTTTTTTTGCTATTAAGCAGAAGACACTTTATATCAATGTTCAATTCTACTTGGCTTTAACAGCACCAACTTTAATTGCCAAACTATCTCTTAATTTTTGTACACCTTCAGTAATTACGCTATCTCCAGCCTGTATGCCCTTGCTGACAACAACCTTATCATTTATTTTTGTACCCAGCGTAACTTTATGCTGTATAGCTTTTCCGTCATCTGCAACAAATACAAAGTATTCTCCCAATTGTTCAACAACTGCTTTGTAAGGAATTAATAGCTGTTGTCCGCCACCGTTATTATTAACACGTACATTACAATTCATACCATCGCGCAGCATATTATTCGGATTAGGAAAAACTAATCTTGCTTTGATCGTTCCTGTTTGAGGATCAACGGCTCTGTCGATAAAAGCAATATGACCATAATAAGGATAAACACTTTGGTCAGTTAATATCAATTGAAAAGTAGAATCTTTAGCATCCGCTTTTTGTTGCAATTTCAAAAAATATGGAATTTGTCTTTCATCAACATTTATGTCAACGGCAATTGGCCCATCTCCTGAAACAGTGTTTAAGACTGTTTGTCCGGGTGTAACTACTGCACCAATTTTTACTTGTGATATACCGATGGTTCCTGTTAAAGGAGCGCTGATAGTTGAAAAACGTACATTATTCGCCAAAGAAGCTGCGCTTGCTTTTGAAGCCTGCACCTGCATTTTAGCAGATTGCAGATCTGCCATTGCATGATCCAATGTTTGTTTTGCGATCGCGTCGTTTTTTGCAAGTTCCTGGTAACGGTCCGCATCTTGCTGTGCTTTTGCTTCGTTGGCATTGGCTACACTTAAGTTAGCAACGGCCTGATCGTAATTAGCAACATATTGTTGTTTATCGATAGCATATAATTTTTGTCCTTTTGTTACATGCTGCCCATCCTGAAAATAAATATCAGTGATGTACCCAGATACCTGAGGCCTGATATCTACGGCTTGTAATGAAGTAATAGTTCCTGCATAATCATCAGAATATGCAGCGGTACCTTCTGCTACAGGATATACCGATACATTCACCGGTGGTGGCGGTGGCGGTGGCGGCGCACCTCCACAAGATGATAAAATTATCATACTAATTAACGCATATCCAACTTGTATTCTCTTTTGTAACATATCAGGTATTTTCTTTTTTTAATATTGAATTGATCCTAAAGCTTTTTCTACATCAAACTTACTGCTTAAAACATTGTACAAAGCATTGGTGTAATTTACTTCGGAGCTGCGCAAGTCGCTCTCAGCAGTAATTACATCAAGGTAAGTCTTAACGCCGGCCTTATATTGTAATTGAATAGTATTATAAACATCTGTTGATAGATCAAGATTATCTTTCAGTAAATAATAATCAGTCAGGTTACTTTTATAAATAGCCATTGCTGCCGTGAATTCTGTATTTACTTCATTGTGTAAATTGGCAAGATCATAATCGGTACGTTGCAATTGTAATTGCGCCACTTTTATGTCTTGTGTTCTTTTACCTCCCTGAAATATTGGAAGGGATAATGTTATCCCTGCATAAGAACTAGGGAAATCTTTATTGTACAACGGAGGAAACTCATCATTGAGATAACCCCAGTTATAAGCAGCAAACGCAGATAGAGTAGGAATATAACCCCATTTATAATACTTTACACTGATGGCCAATAATTTTCTTTGTGTTTCGAGTTGCTGATATTCAATACGGTTTTGATAATTAGCAACCTGGTTGGTGTCTATCAAAACATCATTCTGCATTGCGGCACTATCATATTTAAGATTCAAGCTGTCTGTTAAAGAATAGCCCATCTGTTGTCTTAGAAAAGCATATTTTTCTTTTAAGCTTTCTTCGTATTGTTTCTTTTCTGCTTTAGCGTTATTCAGAGCAATAGTGGCACGTTTGTAATCTACTTTATCTACAAGACCAAACTGGTATTGATTGTAGGCATCTTTTAAACTACGATCTAAACGTACAATATCAGCAGCAGTTAATTCAATTTGTTTTTGCGTAAGCAATACATCATAAAATGCTTTAGCAACATTTACGGTTATAGTAATTTTATTACTGATGGTATTTTGTTTTGCTTGTGTGCGTATATCTCTTGCTGTACGACTGGCTAAAAATGCATCTCTGTTAAAAAGATTTTGAGTGCCGGAAAAACCAATGTTAGAATTATTATAGGCACCTTGTGGAATGTAACTGCCTTCAAATAAGGTAGAAGGTAATTGGAAATTATTTTGATACGTAGCGCCAAAATTTATTTGTGGATACCACGCAGCTAACTGGCTTTTTATTTGATGTTCAGTAATTTGCTGATCAATTAATGATTGTTGAATTGTGGGTTGATGCTGCAAAGCAAATTGCACACAATTAGATAATGTTGCATTGGTAAGCGTTGTATCAGACTTGGCGGTTGTCTGCGCTGCACAATTATAAATAATGCCATTTAATAACGTTAATAAACAAACGATGTATTTCATACTTTCTTAAAATAATAAAGACGCTGGTTTTGCTCGGTATCTCGAGAAGAAAAATTGATAGGGCAAATTTATACCGTTTGGTATTCTTCTCAAAATCTTATTTAGTTTTTGTTATAAGCGGTAAACAAATGACAAAAACATTACTGTTTGTATTGAAGTTATAACATCAGTTTTCGGAGATGTTAACTTCATATTAATTATTGTGATTGTTATTGTAAATTACGATAATTTATATAAAACAAAATATACCGGCTGGAATGATTGCTGGTATTCATTTTTGTGATATTTAGAATTGGCTATTGGAATACAGGAAAGCAATAAATCAAAAAGCTCTTGTCATGCTGAGGAACGAAGCATCTTATTCATAAAATAACAGAATGATTATTGAAGATAAGATGCTTCGTTCCTCAGCATGACAAGAGAAGGCTGTATAATTGATATCCACACTATACAAAAAGTAATATAGTACAGACATCTTAATCAACTTTTCTATATCCCGATAGTCAGTTACTTAAAATAGATTGGCTAAGTTTATTTACCTGCTTTATTTTTACAATATGAATTACTTTGAATTGTTTGAAATACCGGTTAGTTTAAAAATAGATAAGGCATCCTTATCTAAAAAATATTTTGAGCTGCAAAAAAAATACCATCCTGATTTTTATACGCAGTCAACCGATGAAGAGAAATTGGAAGCATTGGAAAAATCATCGCTCATTAATAAAGCTTTAAAAACTTTTCAGAACGAAGATGAAACGATAAAATATGTACTGCAGCAAAAGCAATTGTTGGAAGAGGAAGAAAAATACGCATTACCTCCTGATTTTTTAATGGAGATGCTGGAACTTAATGAAGCGGTTATGGAAGAAGAAACTTCTACTATAACAAAAAGAATTGCAGCGGCTGAAGATGAACTATATGCAGCAGTAAAAGCAATTATACATAACTATAAAGAAGGCGTTACAACTGATAAAGAATTGCTTGAAGTGAAAGAATATTACTACAAGAAAAAATATTTGCAACGTATTTTGGACAGAATAGACGGATAGCGTAATATTGCAGCCCAATTAGAGTTAGCCCAGATGGCGGAATTGGTAGACGCAGCAGACTCAAAATCTGCCGTTCGCAAGGATGTGCAGGTTCGATTCCTGTTCTGGGCACGAGTTACAAAAAAAGCCTTGAAGTATTAAACTTCAAGGCTTTTTTGTATATGTACGAGATTTATTGATTCTCAAAATTGATAGTAGTGATCGTTTTATCAGGTTGCATTATTTCTAGCATATAAAAGCCAGCGGCTAGATAAATATCAAGACTTTTTGATATAACCTAAGTGCAAATAATTATTCTTTCTTATCATCTGCAATAGCCATATTAATAACATACTTAGGATTATCTCCTAATGCAGGGTCGAAGGGTTTTGTTGAATTGCTTATCGTAATACGATCTTTCGGTGCATTTAATTGTTGCAGGTAATTTTGTATGGCATCATTACGTTGTTGTAACAAAGTTGTAAATGATTGCTGTAGTTTCTCTTGTCCTACCAGCTGAATACATTTTTGCTGTGATGATAAAACCGTTGTTGGTTTAAGTGTACTATCAAGATATTTTACAAACGAAGTATCATTCACATTTAATGAAGCGATCTTTTGTTGTTGATCAGTTGTAAGACTATCACCGAAGCCAAGGTATTTTTGTTTTATTAAATTCTCAGCTATCTTTTCCTGTTCATCATCGGAGTTAGTTGTTTGTTCCATTTCTAATTTCATCTCCGGTTTATCTTTTACAATTTTTGCCAGTTCTTCTAATTGCTTTTGCTGATCGGCATTTAAAGTAGCTTGTGCATAATCAAAATCAAGTTGCTTGTAATCCTTCTCTTTTCCGCCAAAGGCACTTGCTAATAATTTAAAAGGTGCTGTAGCAGCCTTAACAATAAGTGTACCTAACACGTGCCATATTACTTTGCCCCATTTGAATTTAGGGTTATTAAGATCACCCGCTACCGGTATCTTTAAATCAATATTTCCGTGTCTGTCTTTTAATAATACAAGCGCTAAACGAATAGGTAATTTGTATTGAGGCTTGTAAGTCGGATCATCATGACCGGCAGTCAGCTGGAAAATAGTAAGCGCATTATCACTTTTTAATTGTCCTTTTTTTACGGAAGTTTTGTTGGTGTACTGTACTTTTCCTGTTACAAATGGTGTGGCAACATAGTATTTGGAATAAGGATTAAAATCTTTTATTTGCATGTCTTTTACTGTACAATCAATATCAAAATCTTTAAAATTATTAGGGTTAACATTGATCGTTCCATTCATGTGTCCAACACTATTCAGGCGCGAGTCTGCAGTAATGGCGATATTTTGATTGTTACTACTAACGCGATCAGTGGAGGCATTTAACTGATCAAAATGATAAGTGAATTTTTGCGGTAGCGTATAATCTGTAAATATGACTTCGCCGTTTTGTATGGAGAGTTTATCTGCATTGTAATTGCTAACCACATAATCTTTTGCAATTGTTTGAATGTAGTCTGCTATCATTACAAACATATTTGCATATACAATAGTAGAGTCGGTAGTTTTTGCCGGTGGCGTATTACTTAAACGATTAAAGTTGTACCCGTCTGTGTACATTTCAAATTTTAAATAAGGCTGTATTAAATTAACCGTATTGAATTTATAAATATTTTTTGCCGTATTCACAGAATCGATACTTACATCCATACTTTTAAAAGCAATTAATTTATCATTGATATTATCGATGATGGAAAAGTCGTCAATGGCCAGTTTGCCGGAAGTTGCTATTTCACTGGCTTTGCGCATATTGCCAGAAATATTTAGTTGAGTTGATATTGATCCATCCAATGAATTCACTTTTAAATAATCTTTTAAATAAGTATAGAAAGGCTTTACATTAAATTTTTCAATATCCAGTGTAATATGATATAAATAGGAGTTTAAATTAAGGTTTGATGTTGCCGCTAAAGTTCCACCGGACGCTAGTTCGAAGCTATTCTTAATATTATATACATGATTGTTCCAAGCAAGTGAAGGAATATTGATATTACCTTTTATTACTTCAAGTTTATTGTAGGGAGAATTATTAATGTACACAACAGTAGCATTCTCAATAATAAATTGATTTACGTACCAATGTGTTGGTTTTGCATTGGCTACGGGTTTTGTATCAGGAGAACTAAAGCGTTTGATAAGATCTGAAAAATTAAATCGGTTACCTGTTTCAATAATATTTAATGAAGGGTTAGTTAGTTTGACTTCAGTAATCTCATATTCTTTTGTAAATAATTTATGTATCGTAATTCCTACATGAAGGTCGCCGCATTCAAAAAATACTTTGTTGCTTTTAGCCTCAAATATTTTTAGGCCTTTGCTGTTAATATCGCCCGTAAATAGATTGATGTTTAATTTATCTATACGAATTTGTCTGCCTGTATATTCAACACTGTATTTTTCTATGGCCCATTTGCTGATGGGAGAAATGAAAATCACTAATAAGATCAATAATGCTGCAATTGTAATTAGGGAAATAACCAGGATTCTTTTTATAAGCTTCATATTGTAAAAAATTTCCGCGAAGGTAAATATTAAAGGTATATGTTATGTGATAATCAGGTCAAATAATGGTAAAAAGTATACTAACTCATCAGCATTTATTTTGTTTATTACCCGATCATACATTCGATTACAAAATGAACCTCGCAAAAAAATGATACTTTTGCGCCTCATTCATAATCTATCATTAGCGTATACAACCCTAATATGGGTTAAAGTAGTTAAATGGCAGGATCAAAATAAATAATTATGGCATTATTCGCTAACCAGCAAGAATCAAAAAGACCAACTTTCATTGCTGTTATTTGCATACTGAGCTTTGTATTAAATGGGTTCAGTTTTGTTAATAATATGTCTGTTTTTAATGAGCCATCAAAAGAGGCAACTCTATTATTAACCGAAATGCAACAGCAACAGGCCAGTATTACAAAAGCCAGTGCTGATGAAGCTACTAAGCAACAGCTTACACAAATGTTAGGTGCGTTTACTGCCACTATTACAACAGCAATGGTTAAAAAAATGTCTTTATTTAGCGTAATTGCTGCTATTACCTGTTTAATAGGTACGTCATTAATGTGGAGAATGAAAAAATCGGGGTTCCACTTTTTTATTGTCGGAACTTTGATTGGCATTTTGGCTCCTTTTATATTATTCGGGGGCAATGGATTATCACTATTAATTGCAGCCATCATGAGTTTGATCTGGCTAATATTGCTCAGCTTATTTGCTGTAAACCTTAAGTTTATGGAATAAATCCATCAGTTTCAACATATAATTCAATTGTATAGGGCTTTTTTATAATAAAATTGAGATTTCATCAATATTATACAATCTTTTACCTACCTTTGCAAACACTTAAAAAAAGAAACTTAACAAAGACGTTAAAAAAATTAAAGAGATGCCGTATTTAACAACAGAAAAGGTAGCAAACATTTTTACAACATTTGGTGGTAAAGCTGCTAACACAGGGTCAACTGAAGGTCAGGTTGCGCTATTAACAGAGCGTATCAACGAGATATCTAACCATCTTAAGACAAACAAAAAAGATTTCTCCTCTCAACGTGGATTAATGAGAATGGTAGGTCAACGCAAGCGTTTACTTACTTACTTAAGCAAGCACGATCTAACAGGTTACAGAGCTTTAATTGAAAAATTAGGTCTACGTAAATAATTTAATAACAATGCTTAAATAATATTGATTCCCAACTTTCTATTACAGAGTTGGGAATTATTTTTATTTGGGTACGTTTTATACATGGGCAGACAGCTATATGTCCTGCCTTTTCTACAAACTTTATAACATAATTAAACATGAGTTTTAATATTAATTCAGTAACATTTGATATTGGCGGAGGCCGTATGGTTACTATCGAAACCGGCAAAATGGCCCGTCAGGCTGATGGTGCAGTTACCGTTCGTCAGGGAAATTGTATTATCCTTGCAACTGTTGTTGCTAATAAAGAACCAAAAGATGGTCAGTCATTTTTTCCTTTATCAGTAGATTACCAGGAAAAATTTTCATCAAACGGTCGTATCCCGGGTTCTTTTTTCAAAAGAGAAGCAAGGTTGAACGATTATGAAATTTTGACAAGTCGTTTGATCGATAGAGCACTTCGTCCTTTATTTCCTGAAGATTATTTATGCGATGTGCAGGTTTTAATTTCTTTGATCTCTTCTGATAACGAAGTGATCCCTGATTCATTGGCTTGCTTAGCTGCATCAGCTGCATTGGCTGTTTCAAATATTCCTATTCAGGAAATTATTTCTGAAGTACGTGTTGCAAGAGTTAACGGTCAATTTATCATTAACCCAACACGCACACAATTAGCTGAATCAAATTTAGAATTCATCATCGCTGCTACTGATAAAAATATCATGATGGTTGAAGGTGAAGCTGACGAATGTCAGGAAGATGATTTGATCAAAGCAATTGAATTAGCTCATGATGCAATACGCATACAGGTTAAAGCACAAAGAGAATTACGCGCTAAAGTTGGTATCACTGCTAACAGAGAATATAAAAAACCATATCGTAACGAAGAGTTATTTGAAAAAATAACTGGTTTCGCTAAAGATAAAGTGTACGCGATTGCTTCATCGGCATCTGCAAAGCACGACAGAAGCGATGAATTCGCAGCAGTAAAAGAAGAGATCAAAACTTTCTTAGGTGAAGAATTACCTGATGCAGATAAAGCATTGATTGGTCATTATTATGGCGAATTGCAATACAATGTTGTTCGTGATATGATCTTAACTGACAGAAAACGTTTAGATGGAAGAGGCACAGAAGATATCCGCGCATTAAGTATGGAGATCGATACATTACCTACTCCACATGGTTCTGCATTATTTACAAGAGGAGAAACACAATCCTTAACAACAGTTACTTTAGGAACGCCTTTAGATGAATTGTTAGTTGAAAGTGCTTTCAAATCTGATTATACAAAATTCATCCTGCATTATAATTTCCCTCCATTCTCAACAGGTGAAGTGAAAATGATGCGTGGTGTTGGCCGTCGTGAAGTTGGTCATGGTAATTTGGCAATGCGTTCATTAAAGAAAATGATGCCTGGATCTGAATATGCTTACACGGTAAGAGTAGTAAGTGATATTTTAGAATCGAATGGTTCTTCTTCAATGGCTACAGTTTGTGCGGGTTCGTTAGCATTGATGGATGCAGGTGTTCCTTTAAAGAAACATGTTAGTGGTGTGGCAATGGGCTTAATTGCAAAAGAAGGCCAGTTTGCTGTATTGACTGATATCTTAGGTGATGAAGATCATTTAGGCGATATGGATTTTAAAGTTACAGGTACTAGAGATGGTATTTGCGGTGTACAAATGGATATCAAGGTGGATGGTTTAAGCATGGACATTATGCGCCAGGCTTTATCACAAGCGAAAAAAGGTAGACTACACATCCTTGATGCAATGTATGCATGTGTTGCAGGACACAGAGATGATGTTAAACCTCATGCTCCAAGAATGGTTAAATTAACTATTGATAAAGAATTTATCGGTGCGGTAATCGGGCCCGGTGGTAAGATCATACAAGAAATTCAACGCGAAACTGGTGCTACAGTAAATATTGAAGAAGTTGGTAACTTTGGAGAAGTGAGCATTTTCTCTCCACAGAAAGATAGTCTTGATAAAGCTGTTGCATGGGTTAAAGGTTTAGTAGCAGCTCCTGAAGTTGGTGAAACATACGAAGGAACAGTTAAAAGCATTAAAGAGTTTGGTGCGTTTGTAGAATTCTTACCTAAAAAAGAAGGCTTACTACACATCAGCGAAATAAGCTGGAAACGTTTAGAAAGTATGGAAGGTATCTTCAAAGAAGGCGATAAAGTAAAAGTAAAATTGCTTGAAGTTGATCCACGTACAGGCAAATTCAAATTGAGCAGAAAAGTATTGATGCCAAAGCCCGAAGCGCCAGCTAACAATTAGTTTAGTGTTTAGTTGTTTATAGTTTAGTAAAGACAATTAAATTTTAGAAATTATATTTACACTCCGAAGAATAAAATCTTCGGAGTTTTTTATTGATTGGTAGGCTTCTTGCTACTAAACTAGTAAACAATTAAACCAATAAACTAATAAACAAAAAATGAACTACTTACAATTCGATTTCGAAACAGATAATGAGGAACAAGCAGATGAATTGATTGCTTTATTGAGCGAACAAGGCTTTGAAGGTTTTGAAGAAGTAGGTAATTATTTGAAAGCATTTATTCCTGAAGAAATTTTTAGCGAAGAAGCATTTGAATTAGTGAAAGATTTATCGCCAATATTTCGTTACACAAGATCTACAGTAGAAAATATTAACTGGAACGAAAAATGGGAAAAAGATTTTGAACCAGTAATTGTAGGAAACTGGGTAGGCATTAGAGCAGGCTTTCATCATGCATTACACAGTGTGCGGCATGAAATTATTATTACGCCTAAAATGAGCTTTGGTACCGGGCATCATGCTACTACCTATTTAATGGTACAGCAAATGGAGTTGATTGATTTTAGGGAGAAATCTGTGATCGATTTTGGTACAGGAACTGGTGTATTAGCTATACTGGCAGAGATGGTAGGCGCAGAAAAAGTATTGGCAATTGATAATGATGAGTGGAGCATCAACAATGCGAAAGAAAATGTTGAATTAAATCATTGTACAAAAATTATTGTTGAATTACATGATGCTATCCCTGCTACTGAAAAGTACGATGTAATTATTGCTAATATAAATCTGAATGTAATTATAGCTAATATGACTGCTATTGCTGCTGCTTCACAGACTGGAACTAAAATATTATTGAGTGGGTTTTTAAAATCAGATGAAGCTGCTATTAAAGAATCTCTTATTCAACATGGATTAAAATATGTATCAACTTTCCAAAGAGGAGAGTGGATCATGATCATCGCGGAAAAATAATTTATTTCTTCCTGATACAAAAGAGTCATTAAATTTTAACCGCAAAGAACGCAAAGAAGCCGCAAAGTACGCTAAGTTATCCTTTGCGGCTTCTTTGCGATAACTCAGCGTACTTTGCGGTTTATAAAACTATAGCTTTCTTATGTCCGATGAATCGTATAATTAAACAATAAAGTAACTAGTTCGCATAAAATTAATTATTTCAACTACATCCGCTGTTGCTGAAATATATCCAATATGATTATCCGGCCTTACAACAATCACAAATGATCTTGATAAACCAATTTCTTTAAAAGTATTATCGTTAGTATTATTTTTTTCAATCGATACTACAGTAAAATGGACTTTGTCAAATTTTGTAAAATCTGCATCAGGAATATTATACAATAAAATAGTAAAAGGAGTTGCCGATTTATTTACTAAAGTATAAATAGAAATGGCCCTACTGTTTTGTGTTACAAAAAAGTAAGGAAGCCTTAGTCCAGCTTTGATCTTACCAGCTTTGCCTTTTGCCAAGGAAGAAAAATAATAATTGATCTTTATTTGAGAAACGAGCAAAAATAATTGCTTGCGGACAGATCTGAATTGAGTGATCAACGGTACAAAAAAAGGCACCAAATACAAGCGTAAAATAGCATACCAAATATTGTCTGTCACCATACCAGCGAAAAGTCGGTCGGTAGTTTTTAGTAAATCATTGGCAACAGGATTTCTTTCTTCGTGATAAGTATTTAATAAGGCCGAACCAGCTTTTCCTTTTTGTACCAAAGCTAATTTCCATGCGAGGTTGTAGGCATCTTGTAATCCGGTATTCATGCCTTGTCCGCCAGCAGGACTATGGACGTGTGCAGCATCTCCTACAAAAAAAATATTGTCCTTATTAAAGTGAACTACTTTTTTGTGGTGTAATTTATAAGTAGAATGCCAGTTAGTGTCATAGAACTCTACAGGTATTTTCATTTCTGTTTTGGCTTTATCAAGGATTTCCTGAAAAGGGATTTCTGTACGGTTATAATATTCTTTGGGTAAAATTCCCAATGCACGAAAATGATATTCTCCCTTCATAGGGAATAGGAGTGTAACCGAATGTTTTGTTAGAAATAAAGAAAGTTTTTTGGGAGAAATTCCTGCATTGGCATGTGTATCTGCTACATAAAAAACATTTAAATAAGTTCCACCTACAAAAGGTACCTGAGAAAAATCTCTGACTATACTTTTGCTGCCGTCACAGGCAAGCAGGTATTTACACTGATAAGTTACATCATTATTACCCTGAGTGGTTTTTAAAATATAGCTGTCATTTTCTTTTTCAATAGAATTGATAACAGTATTCCATTGTACATTTTTATTGTTTGCTAATAAGTTGTCGTACAATAAGTTTTCATTCTTACTTTGCTCATACATCATTAAAAATGGGAAAGGGCTTGATTTCTCATCAGTATTAACAAGTGTTACAGAGGCTGAAAGCTTTCCATTTTTATAAAATTCAATACCATCATTTTCTTGTCCGTCTGCAATTATTTTATCGCTTAATCCTAATTGTTCATAGATCTCCATGCTTCTTGAATGTACTACGAGTGCTCTTGATTGATCTGTTGGTCCGGATTTTTGATCGAGGATTATATAATCAACACCGAAGCGCATTAATTGGTTGGCAAGCATTAAACCTGTTGGTCCGGCGCCTACAATAATGATATCGTTTGATTGGGTAGTCATTCTTTGAAATTTGGATCATTAAATCTAAGAAAAAAATAACATTAACCACGGAGATACACAGAGGAAATACAACACAGAGAAAAACGAGTCATATCTCTGTGAAAAACCTCTGTGTATCTCTATGGTTAATTACTTAAACGCCGGATGAAACTGCTGCAACGTATTTCTTAAAAAATCTCTATCTAAATGAGTGTAAATCTCAGTTGTAGTAATACTTTCATGGCCAAGCATTTCCTGCACAGCACGCAGATCCGCACCACCTTCTACCAAATGTGTAGCAAAAGAATGTCTGAATGTATGCGGAGAAATGTTTTTTGTAATACCTGCTTGTTTAGCTAATTGTTTAATGATCAAAAATATCATTACTCTTGAAAGCTTTGCTCCGCGTCGGTTTAAGAATAATATATCTTCATTGCCCGCTTTTAAAGGAATATGTACCCGGATATTATTTTTATAGAGATTAATGTATTTGATAGCATCGCTGCCGATGGGTACTAATCTTTCTTTATCACCTTTGCCGATCACTTTAATAAAGCCTACATCCATAAACAAGCTGCTGATGCGTAGATTTACTACTTCGCTAACCCGTAATCCGCAGCCATATAATGTTTCTAAAATAGCCTTATTACGGCCACCTTCAGGCTTGCTAAGATCTATTTGAGCTATGATATTCTCTATTTCTGCGAAGCTTAAGACATCAGGTAAAGACCGTTTTAATTTGGGTGATTCTAGTAGAGCAGATGGATCTATTGTTACGATTCGTTCGAGTAAACAATATTTAAAAAAGCTTCTTAAACCGGAAATGATCCTTGATTGCGAACCCGCTGTCATACCAAGTTCCATGATCCATTGCACAAATTTTTCAAGGTCTTTTAATTCTATTTGCTGAGGTGTTTTTAGGGTTTTACTAACTTCAAGATAAGCGGTCAGTTTTTCTATATCATGCAGGTATGCTTCCACTGAATTATCGCTTAGCGATTTTTCCAGTTGTAAGTACGCTTTAAACCCTTTTTTATACGGCTCCCACATTTTTGGTTTAGTAGTTTATTGTTTAGAAGTTTAGTTAATAATTATGTGCTATTTTCGGTTATTCAAAATTCGATAATAGTTAGCAATATTCAGCATGGTTCCAATTAATCTTCGGTCGTTCAAACAAAAGGTACGGTATAACGTAAAAGCGTTCAAATCTTTTTTAACTAAAGTAGAAAAAAATCCACCTAAAAATTTACACGCTGTAGTGGGAGCCATTGATAAAAAGATATGGGCGGAAACAGATTGTTTAAGCTGTGGCAACTGCTGTAAAAAGATGACGCCTACTTTTACCGTAAAAGATATTAAGCGTATATCTGAACATCTTGAAATGAAACCGGCAGAATTCAAAGACAAATATTTAGTCTACATAAAAAAAGATAAAGATTGGCAGAATGTAAAACAACCTTGTCAATTTTTAAATCTGACAGATAATAAATGTTCTATCTATGCTGTGCGGCCTGCCGACTGCGCACAGTTCCCTCATCTTACCAAAAAGAAAATGACAGATTATATTCATGTCCACAAACAGAATATTTCTTTTTGTCCGGCTACTTATAGTATGGTTGAAAAGATGAAAGAGGAAATTAGTCTTGTTAAGAAATAAGAATGTTAGAAGTTAGAAGCTAGAATATAGAAGATAGAAATGTTTTTTACTTCTATCTTCTATATTCTAGCTTCTTCTATAAATAAACATCCTCAATTAAAAAATACTCCACCGGTTCATTTTTAATTATTGAAATGGCCAGTACATTAAATTGAATCCGTTTCCATTCGGGATGAAGATGCAGGTATTCTGCAGATGCATTAATTAAATATTGGATCTTTTTCTTGCTTACGTTTTCTTCAGGTAATCCGAATTTTTTCGTGCGTCTTGTTTTTACTTCTATGAAATGTAGAATATTTTCCTTAGAAGCTATAAGGTCAACTTCCCAATGGGAATGTCGCCAGTTTTTTTCTATAATGATATAACCTAATTGGGTAAAATAGTCTGCGGCCATTTGTTCTCCTAGGTGTCCGGTAGCATTGTGGGTAGCCATTTGGTAAAGATATTCATAAGATTTATTGCAAAAAAATGTGTAATTTTGAAGTACTAAAATGACTAAAAATGAAGATCGATAAATCCACCTTAGTAAGCTTTATTTTATTGGTATTGATAGCCTCATTGTACCGTGTAATGCCAGGCAGACCCTTTGGTTTTGCTCCGCAGATAGCTATGGCACTCTTTGCAGGATCTGTAGTAAACGATAAAAAGCTATCGTTCTTATTGCCAATATTGTCGTTATTTATTTCCGATGTTATTTATGAGGTATTGTATAGAAATGGTTTATCAGCTATCGGAGGTTTTTACAACGGACAATTATTAAATTATATATTATTTGCGGCGCTTACGATCGTAGGCTTCTTTGTAAATAAAGATAAGATCGTTGATATAGCGTTAGGTGCTATTGCCGGAGCTACCGGATATTTTTTACTATCTAATTTTGGTGTTTGGTTATCGGGAGGTTTAGATATTAACAATATTCCTTATCCAAAAACAGCTTTAGGCCTGGTAGATTGTTTTGCAGCAGGCGTACCGTTTTATAAAATGAGTATTTACTCTACTTTATTTTTTAGTACTATTTTATTCGGATCTTACTATCTTATTAATAAGTATGTGGTGAAACCAGTTGCAGTAGCATAATTAAAATTGGATTAATTATAATTGAACTTTTTCAGATTAGACTACGGTTGTTTTTAAAACAACCGTAGTCTTTTTTTATAACTTTACATTTGCTTCTTTCTCATAGCCTTCGTCGATCAACAAATTATGTTTGCCATCTGCGGCAGTAGTGGCTAATTCATCACAACGATTGTTGAGCGGGTTATTGGCGTGACCCTTTACCCATACAAATTTTATTGTAAATTGTTGAGATAGTTGATAATAATGTCTCCAAAGATCACTGTTCTTTTTGCCTCCTTTAAAATTGGTAGCCATCCAATTCTTTAACCAACCCTGTTCAACAGCTTTTACCACGTACTGACTATCAGAATAAACAGTGATAGGCAGATCGTTCTTTTTAACAGCTTCCAGTCCGGCAATTACAGCCATCAGTTCCATTCTGTTATTGGTTGTAAAGCGATAGCCCTGTGATAATTCCTTACGGTGATTACCGGATAATAAAATAGTTCCATAACCACCTGGGCCGGGATTACCGCGAGAAGAACCGTCTGTATAAATTTGAATAGTATTCAAAGTGAAAAGTTAAAACCAAAAAGTAAAAATACAAAACTGAAATTCCAAAAAAAACAATAAAACAAACTTGCAATAATAAACTCTATACGTTTACCATTTATCATTTACAATTTACCATTAAACCTGCACTACCCCCATTTTAAATTCAGCAATATCTTTATTATGATTAGCTGCATTGATGCCTTCAGAAATTAATGATCTTGTTTCTGTCGGATCAATAATAGCATCAACCCATAAACGTGCTGCTGCGTAATAAGGCGTTGTTTGATCAAAATAGCGTTGTGTTATTTCGTCTAATAATTTCTTTTCATCTTCAGCAGTAATTTCTTTCCCTTTTGCTTTTAGCGAGGCTACCTGTATTTGTAATAATGTCTTAGCTGCCTGCTCACCGCCCATTACAGCAATCTTTGCTGTTGGCCATGCGTAAATAAAACGTGGGTCGTAAGCCTTGCCACACATCGCATAATTGCCTGCGCCGTAACTATTACCAACAATGATAGTAATTTTTGGAACAACAGAATTGGCTACTGCATTCACCAATTTAGCGCCATCTTTTATGATGCCGGAGTGTTCGCTTTTACTGCCAACCATAAATCCTGTTACATCTTGCAAAAAAACTAATGGTATTTTTTTCTGATTGCAGTTCATAATAAAGCGTGCTGCTTTATCGGCGCTATCATTATAAATAACTCCGCCTAATTGCATTTCACCTTTTTTATTTTTTACAACTAGTCGCTGATTGGCAACTATACCAACGGCCCAACCATCAACCCGACCATAACCACAGATAATTGTTTTGCCATATTCTTCTTTGTATTCATCAAAACTATCGGCATCGGTAATGCAGTGAATAATATCAAGCATGTTGTAAGGTTTGGTATTTCCTTCACTCATGATGCCGTAGATATCTTCTTCTTTTTTCTTTGGTGCGATAGATTGAATACGATCGAATCCGGCATTTTCCGGACTACCCAATTTGCTGATGATCTTTTTTATATGATCGAGACAATCATGTTCTGTTTCAAATTTATAATCTGCAATGCCGCTGATAGCAGTATGTGTTTCAGCACCACCAAGGGTTTCAGCATCTACTTCTTCACCAATAGCTGCTTTTACCAAATACGGACCTGCTAAATAAATTGAACCATTGCCTTCTACCATTAGCGTTTCATCGCTCATGATTGGTAAGTAGGCGCCGCCTGCAACACAAGCACCCAACACGGCTGCAATTTGTGTAATGCCCATGGCACTCATCACAGCATTGTTACGAAACACGCGGCCAAAATGTTCTTTGTCTGGAAAAATCTCATCCTGCAATGGCAAAAACACACCGGCACTATCTACTAAATAAATAACTGGTAATTTATTTTCCATCGCGATCTCTTGCATCCGTAAATTCTTTTTACCTGCAATGGGAAACCATGCGCCTGCTTTTACTGTCTGATCATTTGCAACTATTACACATTGTCTGCCACTCACGTATCCGATGCCACTTACTAATCCCGCAGATGGACAACCACCGTATTCCGCATACATTTCATATCCTGCAAAGGCACCTATTTCAACAAAAGGTTTATCCGCATCGCAGAGATATTTAATTCTTTCTCTTGCCGTCAGTTTATTTCTTTCGCGTTGTTTTTCTATTGATTTTTTTCCACCGCCCTCATAGATAGTTTCTAAGCGTTGCTTAGCCTTTGCCCAGGCTAATTTCATGGCATCTTCGTTTTTATTAAAGGCTACATCCATTTTGTAAAAATATTTTTGAGCCGAACATTTGTTATTAATTAAGCTTCATTGGCGTCGCACATTTCAGCAGTATAACTTTGTTGGGCTTTGAATAGTAAGTTACTAAAACAAATATAAAGGAACTAAATTTTAAGATGAAAGATATTGAAGGTTCGTTAAAACTCCGTAGGAGTTTAATCTTTGTAGAAAAAAAGATTTCTATAGAAAGAACTCCATAGGAGTTCAACCTTTCTTTGTGAAATGAGGGGCTACTCCTATGGAGTAGTATTTTGAGATTAAATTTTTTCTACAAAGGGGTTGCCCCGATGGGGCAATAGAACTTTATTAATTAAATCCTCGCGTGAACACGAATAGAGAAAACATTCACCGGCCCTCTATCTTTATTATATCCAGGGTTTACTATAAATTGGTAGGCACCGGATAAGTAGATACTATTTTTTACAACTTCAGCTGAGTAATAAAATTCTATAAGGGATTCTAAACCGTAATTCAAATTACCATCGCCCAGCATAAATCCTGTTCCGCCATCTTTTAAATAAGTACGATGAGGTTGTGAAATACCTGAGACTACAGTTGCTAATCCTACATTATCGCCTGCACGTTTCCATTTGTTACCCACAACCGAAACCCCTGCACTTATGCTGCGGTCAATTTCTGTAAAGGCCCATGTTTCGTTATTGCCATCGTTCCAACTTGCTCTTGCAAAAATGCCGGCATCTTTTGTGATCGCTTGTTCTGCATTTAGGCCAAAACCATATTTTGTGCGGCCGTATACTTGTGTAGCGGTAATATTCGGAGCCGTAGGATCGAGTGCAATACTTTCATTATAATTACCCATGTCCGTAGTAGTGAGGTAGGATAGAAGCCTCACTGCACCATTCTTTCCACTCAATGAATAACGATGAGTAAACTCTAATGTACTTGAGTTCGCTTTATTGATGTTCCAATTCATATCAGGGCCATTGGCAACTAATGGCACTAATGATACGGCATAGCGTAATTCATTTTTTGGTGTAACATACTCTAATACTACACTTGGCGTATAGCCGCGGGTGTTAGCAGGAAAATCCCACGCGCCATTATCCATCAATCCCCAGCTCATGAATTGTGTTCGCGCATCGTGACTATATGTATTGTCGTCAAAATAATCAGCTACACTTATTTTACCTACTGTTACCGCAAAATATTTTGTTGGTTCGTTGCCGGCCAGTTGATTGTCATCTGTTGATTGATGAGCAGTATTATTACCCAATGAAAATTCTTGTCTTATAAAGGCTCTTGCTAAATAAATGGCAGGAGCACTAGAGCCGATGCGAAATGTTTCACCATTGGTGGCATCTGCTATACCAACTGCGCCGCTTAATCCGGAACCACCAGCAATTTCAGGATTAATAAAAATGCTTGCTCCTTTCCACAATTTAGCACCTGCAAATAAGGTAGAAGTAATTGAGGTTTGTGTTTCTTCTTTTGGTGATAAGCTATTTGTTCCCGAATACTGTGCCTGGAAACCCGGTTTGTATTGGGTTATAACAGTAGTTTGATAATGAAAAGAGAATTTTTCGTCTTTTGCAGTATCCGCCTGTTGCGCCTTTACAGAAAGTGAAATAAAGGTTATTAGTATAAAGATTATGGTTCTATTTTTTTGCATGCCTGTTATTCTCCAATTTTAAATCAGCGTGCAAATATATAACCACTTTGTAATGTAATTGTTAAGTCTTTCTGTAGTATGGTTGCATTTTAAAGGTCGGCATTATTGATCTTAAACTTGGCAACAGCAGTTTTTTGAGATTGATAAATACCTGCATGTCCACTGAAATAATAAGCTGTAAAGCAGGCTACGGCATAATAAACAATATTAACCGAGCCGAATAACTCAATACCCATAAATGTACATGCCAACGGTGTATTAGTAGCGCCTGCAAACACGGCGATAAAACCTAATCCTGCAAAAAGATCAATAGGTGCGCCGCTAATTGTTGCTAATGTATTTCCTAAGGCTGCACCAATAAAAAATAAGGGTGTTACTTCACCGCCTTTAAAGCCCATGCCTAGCGTTATAGCCGTTAATAATAATTTCCAGAACCAGCTATAATAAGTTGCTCCATCAACATGAAATGAACTAAGAATACTTACACCATTATTAGGATTGCTTACGCCCAAACCTAAATAATCAAAACTGCCAATGAGGTAACTGATACCAACTATTAATACGGAACCAATAACCGGGATGAGCCATTTTTTTGGAACAAGCTGGTTGCTTTTATTTTTTATAAAATGTGTAAGGTTAGCAAACAAAAAGCTCGCAAATCCAAACATAATTGCGGCAATAATAACTTTAAGCAGCAATACAATATTGAAATCAATATGAGGAAAAAAGCCTGAGCCATCACCATCATAAGCAATTGTGTAATGTGTGTGATGAATGCCGCAGGATATACAAGTTATGTGTGCAATAATGCTTGCAATGAGGCAAGGAATTAATGCATCGTATTTTATTCTGCCAATGGCTAAAACTTCTAAAGCGAAAATAGTTCCTGTAACAGGTGTTCCGAATACAGCTGCAAAACCCGCTGCCATACCACACATTAGCAAAATGCTTTTGTGTTCATCAACCAGCTTGAACCATTTGGCAAATAATGATGCAACACTTCCGCCCATTTGAACTGCGGTTCCTTCACGACCTGCAGAGCCTCCGAATAAATGTGTGATGACTGTTGTGAATAAAATCAACGGGGTCATTTTAATAGGAACACCACCGCCCGGTTTATGAATTTCATCTATTACCAAATTATTTCCCGCAACAGAATCTTTACCGAATTTATTATACAACCATGAAATGAAAATACCCGCCAATGGCAACAAGAAAATGAGCCACATATTTTGCCAACGTGTTTTAGTGGCAATATCTAACAGCCATAAAAAAAGCGCAACCAATAAACCTACTGAAATAGAAACAGGGAATATCAAAAGTGTCCAGCGAAGTAATTCTTTTGCAATGTTGAATTGCTCCAGAGAGTATTTTATTTTTTTCATCCTACAAATAGTTTTACAATGTAATAAAAAAATTACTATTCGTAGGCGCCATTAGTCTCTAAATAGACGGTTAATGAGGAAGACACCATTTCCTTTGTAAAACAAAAATAGGGGAAATTTCTGATTGATGATTGCTGATATCTGATCTGTGAAGCAAAACATTTTAATGTTTGAGGTGTTCGGAAAATAGTATGGAGCAATGAATTTATAAATATGATCAATCATCAATCAGAAATTAATCAATAATATACTCGCCTTTTTTATTGATCAAGATAACCGGTATTTGTTTTTTCTCCTGGAAATAATCAAATACCTCTTTTAAAGTAATAGAGAATTGTTGTAAAGGCTGATCGTGTAATGTGATCCTGGCAAGGTAATCGAAGGATTTCTTGTCATCATATTTAACGGGGAATACGTGTACCGGAATAAAATCTTCACCATTGCCTTTTACAAGACTTGCCAGTACATACACTTCTTCAATAGGTTCATCATCTATAGGAATGCATCCAGTAGAAACACGATTGCCATGTATATAGATATCACCGCCGGGATGAAGGGAGTCACTTAAAATTTTATCGGATGCATTGGGATAATTCAACCCAAGTGCTAAATGGTAATTACTGTTAGGATTAAATTCATTGATATAATAAAATCCTTCAGGCACCTGGTAATCACCTTCCATTCGTTTGGGGCCCAGTACACCGCTTTCCATTGTTACTTTGTAGGTCTTAAAAAGTTTGTACGGTCCGTGTGTCGAATCCTTTACCCACACTTCTAATTTTCGATCTAATTTAAAAGAACGGACATACATTTCGGCAGGAGGGAACTTTAAATTTTTTGCTGCGAATTGTTTTTGCAATGTATCTGTGATTGGCAAAATAGGGTAAGGTATTTTAACGGTACATCGCTGTATATTGAAGAAAGATGTTTGTGCCATAACACTGCGATTTGCAATAATTGCAAAAGCAGAGAAAGCAAGCACTTTGGTAAAACGGTTCAACATCTGATAATCGTTAAGCAATCACAAAATTATAAATAATTTGGGTGAGCCGGTGTTAAATATTGAGGTAAAAAGTCACGAGTTTTACCCATATTTTGGCATAACAGTTTCAAACTCAATATTTTTTACAATTATCTATATTTGCAACATGAAAAAAGTTGGAATATTAGGTGGGGGACAATTGGGCAGAATGCTATTACAAGCTGCAGCAAATTACCCGGTAGAAACTTTTGTTATGGAAAATGACAGCGAATGTCCGTCTGCACATTTGTGTGATCATTTTACCAAAGGGAATATTACCAACTTTGATGATGTATATAATTTTGGAAAAGGATTAGATGCGATCACGATAGAAATAGAAAGCGTGAATGAAGCCGCACTGGAAAAATTAGAAAGCGAAGGTGTAAAAGTATATCCGAAACCATCAGCTTTAAAAACGATCAAAGATAAAATTTTACAAAAGCAATTTTACAAAGACAATGGTATTGCGAGTAGTGATTTTGTCATTACAAAAGATCTAACAGAATTACAACAGCATATTGATTTTTTACCGGCTGTTCACAAAATAGGAATGGGAGGTTATGATGGAAGAGGAGTGCAGGTGATCAGAACAAAAGATGATATCAAAAAGGGTTTTGATGCGCCGAGTGTGTTGGAAAAAATGGTTGTGATCAAAAAAGAATTAGCGATAATTGTTGCGGTAAATGATAAGGGGGAAACTGCCACCTACAATTGTGTGGATATGGTTGTTGATCCTGAATTGAATTTGTTGGATTACCAAATAAGTCCGGCAGATGTATCGGAAGCAATCGCAAAAAAAGCCGCTGCTATTGCACAACAGGTAGTAACTAAATTAAAAAGTCCGGGCATTTTTGCGGTAGAATTATTTGTTGATGAAGAAGATGAAGTGTTTGTAAATGAGACTGCACCAAGGGTACATAATAGCGGACATCATTCTATTGAAGCAAATTATTCTTCTCAGTTTGATATGTTGTGGAGAGTGATGTTAGGCTATCCATTAGGAAATACGGCACATATTTTACCTGCAGCAATCGTTAACCTTTTAGGTGCAGAAGGATACACAGGCTCAGCGCATTACGATGGTTTGGATGAAGTATTAAAAAGCAATAACGTCTTTGTTCATATCTACGGAAAAAAAGAAACAAAGCCCGGACGTAAAATGGGGCACATCACTATTTTGCATAAAGATAAAAGTGAGTTGTTGAAGCAAGCTTCGGAGGTTAAAAAAGTGTTGCGAGTAATTAGTCTGAACCGTTGATTGAAGTTGATTTTTTTGATTTCGTTGATTGATGCAACCGCTTGTACTGCTATAAAAGAATACGGTAGTTTTTAAAACTACCGTATTCTAAAAAAAAAGTCTAAATCTTTAAATCAGTTTAATCAGGAAAATCAACTTCAATCAACGGTTCAAACATTCTCTTCACCCAAATGCCTTTCCCTGTCAGCTTTATTTGCTGCATTAGATATAGCTATCTCATATTCCAATTCAGGATCAATATTCTGTTGCTCTACTTTTTTCGCTTTCTCCATTAATTCTTCATGATGGTCCTGTAGCCACGCTAATTGTTTTTTACCATAAGCTAAACGTGTAAACAAAACGAATAGCACCGGTACAATAAATATGGCTATTGTTGAAGAGGCGAGCATTCCTCCCAGAACAGTAACGCCAATTGTTGTGCGGGCATTGGCACCTGCGCCTGATGCAAATACAAGCGGTAATACGCCTAAGATAAATGCCAGAGAAGTCATAATGATCGGACGTAAGCGAAGCTTCACGGCTTCCATGGTTGATTTTATCAATCCTTCTCCACGGTCCACACGGATCTTCGCAAATTCAACGATCAGGATTGCATTCTTTGCAGATAATCCTATCAAAGTGATCAATCCTATTTGCGCATATACATTATTTGTAAGTGGAGGAATGCAGGTAAGTACAAGAATGGCACCAAATGCACTGATAGGTACAGCTAACATTACTGATAATGGTACGGACCAACTTTCATACAAGGCCGCCAAAAATAAAAACACAAAAGTGATCGAGAATAAAAAGATATAAGTGGTAGCTGAACCTGCTTTTATTTCTTCATAGCTTAATCCTGAAAATTCATAAGTATATCCTGCAGGCAAAACTTTTGCTGCAGTTTCTTTCAATGCTTCAATCCCTTGTCCGGTGCTATATCCCGGAGGTGTTGATCCATCAACTTCTGCGGAACGAAAAATATTAAAGTGTGTTATTAATGGAGCTGTTTCTGTTGGCTTGTAACTAATTACTGTACTAAGCGGAACCATTTGTCCGGCAGAATTGCGTACATAATATTTATTCATGTCTGCAATCATCATACGAAATGCAGTGTCGGCCTGTACAACAACGTGGTAGGTTCTGTTGTACAAAGTAAAATTATTTACAAATAAGCTACCCATGTATGCCTGCATCGTAGTAAATACATCAGAAGTACTGATACCTAATTTTGCACATTTTTCTCTGTCAACTGTTAATTGATAACTTGGTGTATGTGCAGAATAATAACTGAATGCAGTAGACGTTGCCGGATTTTTTTTCGCGGCAGCTACGAATTTCTTTACAACTGTTTCAAATTGATGTACATCGTCGGTTGTACTACCTTGTTGTATCTGCATACTAAAACCCGCAGCTTGCCCTATACCACGAATAGGTGGGGGTGGAATAACAACAACGTTTGCATTTTTTATACCGGCGTCGGCTATTCTCTTTTTTATAACATTGAGAATGCCAGGCATTTTTTCATCCGGTGTTTTTCGTTCATCCCATGGTGCTAACGTACAGAACATAGTACCATTGTTTGAGTTACTTCCACCATTCAAAATATTCAATCCTGATAGAGCGGCATAATGAATTACGCCCGGCACTGAATCCATTACCTTCATTATTTTTTGCATTACTGCAACAGACTGTGTTGTAGAGGATGCTTCTGGTAATTGATAGGTAACATATAAACGGCCATCATCTTCGGGAGGAATAAAGCCTGATGGCTTTGCCTTAAACATATATATCGCGGCAAAACAAATGCAAACCAATAAAATGATAATATACTTTGATCCTTTGATGCTGCGTTTTACACCATTAGAATATTTTACTGTAACACGTTCGAACCAGTTATTAAAGTGATAGAAAAATTTACCAAACCATTTCGATTCCTTATTGATATGCGAAGGTCTTAATAATAAAGTACACAATGCAGGTGTTAATGATAATGCGATGAATGCAGATAGCATTACTGATATCGCGATCGTAATGGCAAACTGTTGGTATAGTCTTCCAACAATTCCCGGAATAAAACCTACAGGAACGAATACAGCTGCAAGTATCAACGCAATAGCAACTACAGGAGCTGATATTTCTTTCATTGCTTCGTATGTAGCTTCCTTCGGCGACATGTGTTTCTCATCAATATAATGTTGCACTGCTTCTACCACAATGATCGCATCATCTACTACGATACCAATTGCCAGCACAAAACCAAATAGAGTTAAAGTGTTAACTGTAAATCCTAAAGGAATAAAAAAGCAGAACGATGCTAATATTGATACAGGAATAGCCAATACGGGAATTAGAGTAGAGCGCCAATTTTGTAAGAACAGGAATACAACGATTGTTACTAAACCTAATGCCTGTAACAATGTTATGATTACTTCCCTGATAGAAACTTTTATAATGGTAACCGATTCAAAAGGAACTTTATAATCTACATCAGCGGGGAAAGATTTTTTTAATTCATCTAATGCTTTATACACGTTATCGGCAGTCTGTAAAGCATTGCTACCCGGTGTTTGGTAAACCATTAAATAAGAAGCACGTTTGCCATCAACAAATGAATTGCTGGAAAAAGTAAATTTTCCTAACTCAACTCTTGCTACATCTTTTAAGTAAACAAACTCACCTGTTGAAGGAATTGTTTTTACAACTACGCTATCATATTGAGAAGCTTTGTTTAATTGTCCGTTTACAAGAATACCTATTTCTGATGTTTGTGTTGCCAGTTGTGGTGATGCCCCTACAGAACCTGCTGCTACCTGCACATTTTGTGCATTTAAAGCGGCAATAACATCTTTAGGCGTTAAGCCGAAAGATGCCATCTTATTAGGATTCATCCATACACGCATACTGAAATTATCAGCACGTACATTCACATCTCCCACACCCGGAACGCGAAGCAGTGCATCTTCAATAAATACATTGGTATAGTTATCCAGGAAAGTAACATTATGCGTTCCTTTAGGCGAATAGACTGCTACGAGCATTAGCATACTCGGGTTACGTGCACGAACCGTTAAACCAAGTTTACTTACAACTGATGGTAATTCGGGAGATGCAATACCAAGTCTGTTCTGAACATTTAACGCTGCTATTTTTACATTGGTACCAATTTTAAAAGTAACACTAACATTCATTGAACCCGTGTTAGTATTCGTACTCTGCATATATTCCATACCCGGTGTGCCGTTCACTTGTTCTTCGATGGGAATGGCCACGGTTTGTTCTACAGTCTGCGCATCAGCACCGGTATACGATCCCGATACAGAAACAGATGGAGGTGTGATATTAGGGTATTGATCAACCGCAAGGTTAAACAAACAAATAGTTCCCGATATCATTAATACAATTGATATAACGATAGCGGTTACCGGTCTTTTAATAAATGTATTCGCTATCATTTTTGATCTTGTTCATCTGATTTATGTAGGTCCCTGGATTTCTGTATCTCGTATTCTAATTCCGCGTCAATATCCTGTGCTTCAACTTTTTTCGCTTTCTCCATTAATTCATCGTGATGTTCTATCAACCAGTCTAATTGTTTTTTACCATATGATAAACGGGTGATCACAACAAACAAAACAGGTACAATAAATATTGCTAAGGTTGATGCCGCTAACATACCACCCAGCACGGTGAACCCAATTGTTCTTCTTGCAATGGCACCTGCACCTGTTGCTAAAACAAGTGGTAATACCCCAAGGATGAAAGCCATTGATGTCATAACGATTGGGCGTAGACGAAGACTAACTGCATCTAAAGTAGATTTGATCAACTCTTCTCCACGATCAACACGCACTTTTGCAAACTCTACTATCAGGATAGCATTTTTTGCCGCGAGCCCGATCAATGTTATCAAACCAATTTGTGCGTAAACGTTATTAGTTAATTTAGGTAAGAATATCAAAGTCAGGATCGCGCCGAACGCTCCAATTGGCACAGCCAATAATACCGAGAATGGAACTGACCAACTCTCATACAATGCTGCAAGGAAAAGGAACACGAACGTAATGGAGAAGATAAAAATATAAGTTGTGGCAGATCCTGCCTTTATCTCTTCATAACTTAATCCTGAAAATTCATACGCATATCCTTGCGGTAAAACTTTTGCTGCTACATCTTTTAATGCATTGATTGTTTCAGCGCTACTGTATCCCGCAGGAGAAGCACCATCTATTTCTGCAGAACGAAAAATATTAAAATGAGAAATTAATGGTGCAGTTTCTGTTGGTCTGTAACTGATCAATGTTCCAAGCGGTAACATTTGTCCAGCTGAATTGCGCACATAATATCTGTCCATATCAGATATCATACTACGAAACACGGTATCAGCCTGTACTACGACATGGAACGTACGGTTGTAAGTGGTGAAATCATTGATGTACAAACTTCCCATAAATGCCTGGATAGTTGTAAATACATCACCAATATCAACACCTAGTTTTTCGCATTTATCACGATCTACCGTAAGATTATAACTTGGTGTTTGCGCAGTATAAAAACTATACGCACCTGAGATGGCTGGGTTTTTATTAGCTTCTGCAACAAATTTGTTCACTACTTTTTCAAATGCATGTACATCATCACTGGTGTTACGTTGTTCTATTTGGAAATTAAAACCAACGGTCGCACCAATACCCGGAATAGGCGAAGGCTGTATTACTTCTATGTTAGCATTATTTATTCCTGCATCCCTGATGCGTTGTTGCATTACACCAATAATTCCCGGAACTTGCTGATCAGATGTGCTACGCTCATCCCATGGTTTTAATTGAACATACACGGTACCGCAATTTGAATTCGTTGCATTGTTGATCACGTTCAATCCCGATAATGCAGCGTAATGTCCAACGCCCGGAGTCGATGCTACTACTTTCATCAACCTTGTCATTACATCAACGGATTGTGATGTAGAAGATGCTGGTGGTAATTGGAATGTAACGTATAAATTACCATCATCTTCAGAAGGAATAAATCCTGAAGGTTTATTCTTGAATAGAAACAATGCGGCAACGCAAATACAGATCAATAAGATGATGACATATTTTGAAGCACTGATACTTTTCTTTACACCGTTGGTATATTTATCTGTAACACGTTGAAACCATGCATTGAATTTAAAGAATAATTTATTGATGCCTTTTGCACTGTCTTTAATTTTTGTCGGCCTTAGTAACAGACTGCACAAAGCTGGTGTTAATGATAATGCAATGAATGCAGAGATCATCACGGAAATAGCAATTGTTATCGCAAACTGCTGGTAAAGTCTACCAACTATTCCGGGAATAAATCCTACAGGAACGAATACAGCAGCCAATATTAACGCAATAGCCACAACCGGTGCCGATATATCTTTCATCGCCAGATAAGTCGCTTCTTTTGGCGACATACCATGTTCATCAATATAATGTTGCACAGCTTCTACCACAATGATAGCATCATCCACTACGATACCAATGGCTAATACAAAACCAAACATGGTTAATGTATTGATGGTAAATCCTAACGGAATGAAGAAACAGAATGTTCCAAAAATTGATACAGGAATAGCGAGTACGGGAATTAATGTTGATCGCCAGTTTTGAAGAAACAAGAACACAACGATCGCTACTAATCCTAATGTCATCAATAATGTATTCACAACATCTGTCATTGAAACTTTTACAACGGTAACAGATTCAAACGGAACTTTGTATTCTACATCTGCAGGAAAAAATTGTTTTAATTGCGCCAGCTCTTTGTAAATACCATTTGCTGTTTCCAATGCGTTACTTCCCGGAGCCTGGTAAATTAATAAATAAGAGGCACGGTTCCCATCAACGAAAGAATTGCTTGAAAAAGTAAATTTTCCTAACTCAACTCTTGCCACATCTTTTAAATAAACTAATTCGCCTGTAGTAGGAATTGTTTTTACAACAATGTTTTCAAATTCAGAAACTTTGTTCAATCTACCGTTTACTAAAATACCTATTTCGAAAGTCTGATCTTTTGGTTGTGGAGGAACACCCGCTGAACCTGCTGCTACCTGTACATTCTGTGCGTTTAATGCAGTGATGATATCCTGCGGCGTTATGCTGTATGCGGCCATTTTATCGGGGTTCATCCAAACACGCATACTAAAATCATCTGTAAAACGATTGATACTACCTACACCGGGTACACGCAATAATGCATCCTGAACAAAAATGTTTGTATAGTTATCGAGGAAGGTAATATTATGTGTTCCTTTTGGTGCATAAATAGCTACCATCATCAACATACTAGGATTTAATGCACGAACAGTTAATCCTAAACGGCTTGCTACAGAAGGTACTAATGGCGTTGCAATGCTTACGCGATTTTGAACATCTAACGCAGCAATGTCAATATCTGTACCGATATCAAATGTTACGTTCATCGACATCAAACCATTATTAGTACTATTACTTTGCATGTATTCCATGCCAGGCGTACCGTTCACTTGTTCTTCAATTGGTGTGGCTACAGTTTGTTCTACCGTTTGTGCATCTGCACCGGTAAATTGTCCGTTAACCTGTACAATAGGCGGAGTGATATCGGGATATTGATCTATCGGTAAATTAAGGATACAAATAGCACCTGTAACCACTAATACTATAGAGATAACAATAGCTGTTACGGGCCTTTTAATAAATGTATTCGCGATCATGTAATGTCTGTTATTTCCTTAATTATTTTTATTACCTGCTGGCGTATTATTACTGGAGTCTTTTCCATTACCATTACCAGGATGTTTATTGCCAACAGCTATTGGAGAACCATCATGTACAGCTTGTACACCATCAATAATAACTTTATCTCCAACATTAATTCCTGATAGTATCACAATGTTTGCACCGATCGTTCTGCCAACTATTACTTTCTGTTGAATGGCACGAGGTCTTACACCCGCATTTGCCGTATCTACGGCTTTTGTCGGATCGCTAGGAGCATTACCTGTTGTATCTTTTGCGAGGTATACAAAGTATTCACCCATTTGTTCTACAATTGATTTGCCCGGTATAACCATTTGTGGTGCTGCATTCTGGTTGTGTACACGTACAATACAACTCATTCCGTCTTTCAAAATATTTTTTGAGTTAGGAAATACTAACCTCACTTTTATTGTTCCTGTTTGAGGATCAACGGCGCGATCAATAACTGAAATTTTCCCCGTGTATGGATAAATTGAATTATTTGGAAGTATGATGCTAAACAAAGAATCACCCTGTTGTTCTTTAGCGTTTTGAATTTTTTCAAAATCTGCTAATTGTTTTTCGCTGATCAAAAAGTCAACAGCGATAGGATTATTGGTAGAGATCGTGTTTAATATTGTTTGTCCGACAGTTACAACGTTTCCTATTTTCACCTGACTAAATCCTATCGTTCCATCAAACGGGGCATAAATCGTAGAGAACGACAAATTAGTTTTTGCAGTCTTTAATGCTTCTTCAGATGATTGAACCTGGTTCTTAGAATTTTGTAAAGTGATCACGGCATGATCATATACTTGCTTTGCAACAGCATTCTGACTATTCAAATATTCATAACGGTCAGCATCTTCCTGTGATTGTTTTAATGTTCCCTGCTGAACTTTTAAATTAGCCGCGGCTGCATCATAACTTTGCTGGTAAAGGCTTCTGTCAATATCGTATAGTTTCTGACCTTTCTTCACAAAAGCTCCTTCAGTAAAATATATTCCGGTAATATATCCTTGCACCTGTGGTAATAAACTTACCTGGCTCAATGCCTCGGTAGTAGCAGGATAATTATCATAATACGAAACGGGCTGTGCTTCTACCGTGTATAAGTTAACAGGTGCGGGAGGGTTCGGTGGCGGCTGCTTTTGGCTACAAGAAAAAAGAGCCACACAACTCATCATCACCATACTTACGATTACTCTATTCATAAGAGAATTTTATTTTACGTTTAAATTTTAATTCGGTTAATAAGAAATAACACCCATTGCTTTTTCAAGATCTATTTTGTTTGATAACACTTGTGATAAAGCATTGATATAACCGATCTCCGATGATATCAAATTCGATTCTGCAGTGATCACATTTAAGTACGCAACAATACCTTGTTTGTATTGAAGCGCCACTACATTGTATGTTCTTTTTGCCAAGGTTACGTTGTCTCTCAAAATATTTACGTTGTACAGGTTGCCTTTATAATTTGCTAACGCGGATGTGTACTCGGAGTATATCTGAGATCTTAAATTAACACCACTCAAATCAATTAGCTGGCCATCTAATTTAGCTCTGCGAAGATTTTGAACCCGCGCAAATCCAGTAAATATGGGAATGCTAAGCGATAGTCCGATAAAAGAATTGGGATAAGCATTATTAAAAAGCTGAGAGAATTCATTATTCTCAAATTCATAATTATAATTATAAAAACCAGACAAGGTGGGTAAGAAAGAAAAACGATAATAGTTTATCGACTGCTGCTGTATATCCCTTGCTGTTTTAAGCTGTTGCATTTCTATACGTTGCTCATACTTTAACTGTTGAGTGGTATCGAAAGTGATATCATTTATCATTTGAACCGTATCATAACTAACATTAAATTGTTTTTCCGGAGGATACCCCATCAACTGTTTAAGATTGGCATAATTAGGCGTAATGTTTTCCATTGCCTGTTTTAATTGTGCTTTAGAATTGTTAAGCGTAATAGCCGCTTCTTCATAATTCGTTTCATCAACAATACCACCTATGTATTGATGGTAAGCGTCTAAATAATTTCTGGAAAGTCTTACTGTATCTTCCTGCAAAACATTTATCTCTTGCAAAGTGAGCAATAAATTATAAAACGATTTACTTACTTCTGACACCAAAAATATTTTAGTACTGTCAGTAATTTGTTCTGCTTGCTTTATGTACAATGGTGCAGCATGTGCAGCATATAAAAGTGCAGGATTGAATATTGTTTGTGTAACACCAATTCCAGGAATAGCGGTATTCACTACACCCGTTTTTTGTGGCGTAGGTGTCCCACCATTATTTACAAAGCCCGTAGGGAGCTGAATATAATGTGTCAGATTTCCTGTAACGCCAACTTGCGGCAACCATCCTGATAAATTGATGGCATTTGTTGCATGAGCAATTGAAACATTAATAACAGCCTGTTGTAATGCAGGTTGATTTTTTAAAGCATAATCAATACACTGTTTAAGCGTTAAAGATTGTGTGCTGTCATTGGTGTTTTGTGCATAGCCGTTGAATGATATGCAACAGCATATAAATAATAAAACAGGAGCGATCCTTTTTATGCCTGAATGTTTTATACTTTTTACTACGTTAAACTGCATTGGTACTACTTTGGTAATGAATGCCAAAAATAACACCATTATTTTTTTTAGCTAAGATATATACATGAACGGTAGTTATTAAAAGGTTAAGGAACAATGGTTTTATATAGAAATAGGCGCTACAAATCTGTAAATGAGCATCAAAAGTTTGTATTTTTTATCTTTTCTTTGTAGAAATACTTTTTAGATGAATCCACTAGTAGGAATAATAATGGGCAGCGAAAGCGACCTTGAAATAATGAAAGGTGCCGCTGAAATGCTTCGTCAGTTTGATGTAGAGCCTGAATTGACAATAGTTTCGGCACATCGTACGCCAGATCGCCTTAGAGAATATGCTACAACCGCAAAGGGCAGAGGTATTAAGGTTATTATAGCCGGCGCAGGTGGTGCGGCTCATTTACCGGGTATGGTGGCGGCTCAAACTATTTTACCCGTAATTGGCGTACCAGTAAAATCATCTAATTCTATTGATGGATGGGATTCGATCCTGTCTATTTTACAAATGCCCTACGGTGTACCGGTGGCAACGGTGGCTATGAATGCTGCAAAAAATGCCGGTATTTTAGCTGCGCAGATATTGGCTTTGCATGACACGACCATTGCAGGAAAACTGGAAGCTTACAAAGAATATATTGATGATATTGTAATGGAAAGTGTTAAGAATGTGAAGACACTTGGGTTCAGGAATGAGTTTGATAAATAGAAAGAAAACCCCTCTAAATCTCCCCTGAAGGGGAGACTTGCTAACACTCAGGGCTATGATTAGCTGTGAAGTCCTTTAGTTTGTCATGCTGAGGAACGAAGTATCTTATTTATAATTAGTAGAATGATGGTTGTGAATTAGATTCTTCGCTTCGCTCTGAATGACAAAAAGAAGAATCATTCTTCAATTAGAATTCCAAGCTGTTGTTGGAGTGACAACGAATTTTCATACAAGGTCTTTATAAAATCTTTTCCCTGATGAGCATAGTAGGGTAGTATGCTGTCAATTCTTTCTTGCAGATTGTTATAAGGAAATAAAACTGCTTTTATCTTTTGCAACTGGCGCTGTTGTGTTTGGAATTTTCTCTTTTCTGCGCGGAGCATTTTCTTTTCCAGTGCTTCCAATTTTTTTATTGTTTGGAGATGAAGTGATTGAACGTGTTGGTTCAATGTCGTATCAATGGGTGCTACAACGGATTTTATATCTTTATAAATAGCACAGATATTTTTCTTTTCCTGCTCTAATGTTAAACGTTGATCAGTATCTCGTTTTACTAATACATTTAAAAGGTCCATTTCTTTTTTAAATAGATCGATAGGAGTGAACTGTAATTTTTCAGCCAGCACTTTTATTTCTTTACTTATCAACATAAAAGAATTACGCATGATCAATATCGGATAAGGAACATTCACAGCTTCAAATACTTTCTTCAGTTCCAGCCAATAAGCGATCTCGCCACCGCCTCCAATAAAGGCAATATTCGGTAAAATAAATTCCTGGAAAACAGGTCGCAATATTACATTCGGACTAAACCGTTCAGGATGCTCGTTTAGTTCTTTTATAATGTCTGCTTCAGAAAGCTTCAATTGAAAATTGAGAATTGAAAATTGAGCATTGTGCATTTCAATTCGCTCACGTTTATCATCCTTCAGATAAAACATATTCAACTCTCTTCCACTTGCCTGCACTTTATATTCATGCGGAAATGCAGCAACTGTTTCTGCTACTAATTTATGAGAGAATTCTGTTTTTAATTCTTTTTCAATTACAGGAATAAAGCTTCTTTTAAGATCAGCATTATCAGGTAATAATATGATCAACCCATATTCAGCAAATAACTCGTTTACTAATTTGAAAGTAGCCTGTTCAATTGTAATTCCTTCTTTGTAAGAAGCTTTCATCAGATCAATGATCTCTTTGCCAAAAGGATAGATCAACAATTGTCCTTCTATTCGTTGAATTAATTCGATCAAAGCTTTATCAACTTTCATTCTTCCAACAGCACCTGTCTGATTGGTTTTCCATTCAAACTTTTCTCCATCAATATAGATATGTCCTAATTCATCCAAATCAGCATCTTCACTACCCATATAATAAACAGGCACAAATTTATTTTCGGGTAATTGTTTTTGTAAAGTCTCCGCCAGTTTTATAGCGTGCAGTATCTTATAAATAAAATAAAGCGGTCCCGTAAAAATATTAGGCTGATGCGCAGTGGTGATCGTGAATGTATCTTGATTGCTTAATTGCTGGATGTTTAATTGTTGTTTTGGAGTAAGCTTGATATTGCTGTATTGCTTCGTCAAAACATCAACTAATAGTTTTCTATCCGTAGAGATTTTTTTTCTTTGTTGGATGGCAGCTCTTACGCCATCTATAGAAACGGGATGCTGATAAAATGGCTTTAAGCCCGCATCTCCTGAAATATAGTCTGCCACAGTTTTTGAGAAGTAGCCTGTTTTTACATAATCAATAAATTCTGTCGAAAGATCCATTTTTAATAATTTGCTAATTAGCTAATTTGCTGATGTGCTAATGGAGGAACAAGACAATTATTAGACTAACATGAATTTAAAGAATTAGCATATTAGCAAATCATCACATTAGCACATTGTTTAAACAACTTCACCCTCAATATCATAATCGTAAGCCTTTGTAATTTTTACATTCACAAATTCGCCAACGGTCAATTTCTTTTTACTTTGGATGATCACTTCATTATCTACTTCCACACTATCAAATTCTGTTCTACCTAAATAACGTCCCGCTTCTTTTTTATCAATCAATACTTTGAAAGTCTTGCCCACTTTTTCCTGGTTTTTTTCCAGGCTGATCTCTTGTTGTACTTCCATTATTTCCTGCGCACGTTCTTCTTTTTCTTCTGCAGAAATATCGTCTGTCATTTCATGCGCACTTGTATTTTCTTCATGACTGTAAGTAAAAATGCCAACCCTGTCGAAACGCATTTTTTGTAAAAATGTTTTCAGTTCTTCCACATCATCTCTTGTCTCACCCGGAAAGCCTGCGATCAATGTGGTGCGTAAACAAATATCAGGAATTTTATTTCTTATCTCACCCACTAATTCTTCCATTTCTTCACGTGTTATCTGGCGTTTCATGTTCTTCAACACATTGTTAGCAGCGTGTTGTAGCGGCATATCGAGATAATTGCAGATATTATCTCTTTCTTTCATCGCATCAATAATCTCCAACGGAAATTTTGACGGATAAGCGTAGTGTAAGCGGATCCATTCCAAACCTTTTACGTCGGCTAATGCGTGTAATAATTTAGGAAGTTCTCTTTTTTTATAAATATCCAAACCGTAATAAGTCAATTCTTGTGCAATCAGCATTACTTCCTTCACGCCACGATCTACCAAACGTTTTGCTTCATCCACTAATGATTCAATTGTGCGACTCACATGTTGTCCGCGCATTAATGGAATAGCGCAGAAAGAACAGGTGCGATTACAACCTTCACTTATTTTCATGTAAGCATAATGTTGCGGTGTGATCAATAATCTTTCACCAATAAGATCGGCTTTATAATCAGCATCAAATCGTTTTAAGATCATTGGCAGTTACATCGTTCCAAAGTAGGCGTCTACTTCAGGAATTTCTGCTTCCAGGTTATTTTTATATCGTTCGCTCAGGCATCCTGTAACATACACCTTGTCTATTTTTCCTTTGCGTTTCAACTCTACCTGATCCAAAATAGTATTGATACTTTCTTCCTTCGCTTTTTCAATAAATCCACAGGTATTTACAATCACAATATTGTGATCTTTTTTACCGCTTTCGTGCACAGTTTCAATACATTCTCTGCGATCAAAATAAACTTGTGTATGCCCTTACTATATAATTCATCGGTTACATCACGGCGCAAAGTCATAATATCATTTTCAATCGCATCGTTCCATTCTCCTATTAATTCTATTAT
>Ga0206994_1022_pt2 | contig 34929 bp, 34 predicted proteins | sample Alteio_BWMinCont_4_FD_153485 | JGI IMG/M metagenome (GOLD analysis project Ga0206994, IMG submission 153485) | Enriched cells from forest soil in Barre Woods Harvard Forest LTER site, Petersham, Massachusetts, United States -... | ecosystem: Environmental > Terrestrial > Soil > Temperate forest >...
GAAAAGTTTGCGACTGGCTGATATCACTACCTAATTTTATTGTTTCTAAATTTCCGTTGATATGGATCACGTAGTACCTGCCGGATGCTGGTTTGCGAGCGAACCAGCACAAAACGCAGCATTCAGTTTTGTTGGATGTACCGTTGCTCCGGGTTTTGATTTTGCAGATTTTGAATTAGCAAAAGCGACCGAGTTAATAAAGATATATCCACAACATCAGGATATTATTAAAAGGCTATGCAGACAATAATATTGTACCTTAACTTCACTTAAAATATAACGATATGCAGTTTCAACTTTCTGAAGAGCATTTAATGATACAAAAAGCGGCCAGAGATTTTGCTGTTACAGAATGCTTGCCGGGTGTTATTGAACGGGATGAATTACAAAAATTTCCGAAAGAACAAATTACAAAATTAGCCGAGCTTGGCTTTATGGGGATGATGGTAAAGCCAGAATATGGCGGCAGTGGCCTGGATACTATAAGTTATGTATTAGCCATGGAAGAGATCAGTAAAATAGATGCAAGTGTTAGCGTGTGCATGAGTGTGAATAATAGTTTGGTATGTTATGGCATACAGGAATATGGTACAGAAGAACAAAAGAAAAAATATTTAATTCCATTAGCACAAGGCAAAAAGGATGGTGAATTATACATCGGTGCTTTTTTATTAAGCGAACCTGAAGCAGGTAGCGATGCTACTTCTCAACACACTATTGCTGAAGATAAAGGCGACTATTTTTTATTGAATGGAACAAAGAACTGGATAACCAATGGTAATAGCGCCAGTGTTTATTTAGTGATGGCGCAGACTGATGTTAACAAAGGCAGTCATGGTATTGATGCTTTTATAGTAGAAAAAAATACACCGGGTGTAACTGTTGGTGCCAAAGAAAACAAAATGGGCATCCGCGGTAGCGATACACATTCTATAAATTTTACGGACGTAAAAGTGCCAAAAGAAAATATGCTAGGTGGTGAAGGCTTTGGTTTCAAATTCGCCATGAGAACTTTAGCCGGAGGCCGCATTGGTATTGCCTCTCAGGCATTAGGTATTGCAAGCGGTGCATATGAAAGAGCAATTGCTTACAGTAAACAACGTAAATCTTTCGGCAAAGAAATCATGAATCATCAGATCATACAATTTAAGCTAGCGGATATGGCGACGAGAATAGAAGCCGCTCGCCTGCTCTGCTTAAAAGCTGCCTGGGAAAAGGATCAGCACTTAGACTATACCGTTAGTAGTTCCATCGCCAAAGTATATGCATCTGAAACTGCCATGTGGGTTACAACAGAAGCTGTTCAAATTCATGGTGGATATGGATTTGTAAAAGAATATCATGTTGAAAGAATGATGCGTGATGCTAAAATTACACAGATCTACGAAGGGACTAGTGAAGTACAACGTATTGTGATTAGCAGATCGATATTAAAATAATATTTTGTTTGGTTGATAGAACGCAGATTTTTATGATTCTTATGAAAAATCATGATTAAATCATAACGATCATAAAAATCTGCGTTCTATCCAATTGCATTAATAATATGAGTATTAATAAAGAGAAATACATTGAGATAATTAAAGAACTCGGCGACAAGGTAACATTAGTTGCCGTCTCCAAAACAAAGCCTGTTGAAGATATTCATGAGTTATATGATTTAGGTCAGCGCGATTTTGGAGAGAATTATGTCCAGGAATTAGTTGACAAAGAACCCATTCTTTCAAAAGATATTAACTGGCATTTCATCGGTCATCTGCAAAGCAATAAAGTAAAATACATTGCACCATTCGTTCATTTGATCCATGGCGTTGATAGTTTTAGTTTATTAAAAGAGATCGATAAGCAAGCCGCAAAAAATAATAGAACAATCGATTGTTTGCTACAGATCTACATCGCCAAAGAAGAAACAAAGTTCGGCCTGGATGAAAAAGAGTTAAATGAATTACTGCATCAACTAACAATTGAACCATTAAACAATATATCAATTAAAGGCCTAATGGGCATGGCATCTTTTAGCGATGATAAAGAATTGATCCGATCGGAGTTTAAATATTTAAAAGAATTAGCGGATAAAATAAATATTCAATATTCAATACCCAATGTTCAATGTTCAATTATAAGTATAGGCATGAGTAGTGATTATACGATCGCAATTGAAGAAGGATCAACAATGGTTCGTATTGGCAGTTTATTATTTGGTGAAAGAAATTATTCGAAATAATGGCATACAAAGTAATCATAATCGGTGCTACATCCGGCATTGGAGAAGAACTGACGAAAATATATGCGCAACAGGATTGCATCGTTGGCATCTCCGGCAGAAGACAAGAATTACTGGATTCTTTGCAGCAGCAGTTTCCTGATAAAATTGTTACGGAGTGCTTCGATGTTACAGGAAATGAGAATAAAAAACACATAGAAAATCTAATACAAAAACTCGGCGGACTTGATGTATTAATTTACAATAGTGGCTATGCGCAACTTTTTTCATCGTTAAGATGGGAAATAGAAAAACAAACAACGCTGGTTAATGTGAATGGTTTTGTGGAAATAATAAATATTGCCCTAAATTATTTTCTAAAACAAAAGAAAGGACAGATTGCTGTAACATCTTCCATTGCAAGTATAAGAGGAAATAGTCTTACCCCTGCATACAATGCCAGCAAAGCCTATGTTAGCAGTTATATGGAAGGCTTGTCAATCAAAATGTATAAACAAAAACTACCTATTTATTTAACCGATATACAACCGGGCTTTGTTGATACAGCAATGGCGCAAGGCAGTGGAATATTTTGGGTGGCACCTGTTGATAAAGCCGCAAAGCAAATTTATAAGGCTATTAAAAGCAAAAAGCGAAGGGTGTATGTAACTAAACGATGGTGGATCATTGCGCAGATCTTAAAGGTTGTACCCTACTCTATTTATAAAAATATCGGATAGATATATTTTGTTAAATCCATTATAGTTATTGTGTATTTTATTACAATATTTCATCTTTTAGTTTTAACTTTAATGGAAGAATTTGATTATGCATCATAACGCAACTATGTCGGCAAATTTTGAGGCAGAAAAAAACAGGAAAGCTTTTGCTTACACAGTAGGCATCTGCGCTATCCTTCTTTTATTATTTTTCTTTATCACCTGGAAAACATCTCAACCAACAGCACCTGTAGCAACAGATCTTATAGAAATAAATTTGGGTAACAATAATGACGGCTTTGGTAAAGATCAGCCTTTGATAAAAGGTGATATGTCCCCTACTCCTGAAACACCTCCAAAAGAACAACAAGTTGCAGCAGCGCCAAAAAGTAATGCTTCGCAAGATGATGTAAACCCTGATGATAACGCTGAAAAAGATGCGGCACCTGTTGTAAAGCATGAAAAAGAAATTCATAAAGCAACTATAAAAGCTCCTGTTAAAACAACCGATAAACCTAAAATTACCATGCCTGTCGCCAATCAGGCACCTAAACCGGAAAAGCCAATGTTCACCTATAATGGCCCAGGCAAAGGAAAAGGTAATGGCGCTACGGTAGATAATGGATTTACCAGTCAGGGTAATACTCCGGGGGGCAAAGGTGATGCCGGAGATCCATCAGGCAATCCTGATAGTTACGGTAATGATGTTAAAGGCAAATCAGGCATTACTGTTACGAGAGGAACAAGACCCATCAACATGGGAAATTTGAAGTTTGAAGATGACTTTACGCAAAATGCAAAAGTATATTTAGATGTAACTTATGATGCTGATGGAAAATATGTTAGTTCTACTATTGCAAAAGGTACAACTACACAAGCTTCAAATATAATTGGCATTGCTAAACGTAAAGCTGCTGAATTAAAATTTCCTCCGAGTGATGATGGTGGAGTTTCCACAATCTTGCTTAACTTTAAGGTTCAAAACTAATACCAACCCATCCATTATAATAAGCCCAATAAAATTCGATAAGAGTTTATTGGGTTTTATATTTGCAGTAATGACTTACGAAGAAACGCTCGATTACTTATACGCTCAGCTCCCAATGTTTAGCAGGATCGGTGCAGCAGCTTATAAAACAGATCTGCATAACACTATTGTATTATGTACGGCATTAGATAATCCTTATACAAAGTTTAAAAGTATTCATGTAGCAGGCACCAATGGAAAAGGCTCTACCAGTCATATGTTAGCGGCTATTTTACAAAAAGCTGGTTATAAAACAGGATTATATACATCTCCACATTTACAAGATTTTAGAGAAAGGATAAAGATCAATGGCGAAATGATCAAACAAGATTTCATTGTCGATTTTGTAGCGAAGACAAAAAAAATATCTGAAGAAATTGAACCATCTTTTTTTGAATTAACAATGGTAATGGCCTTCGAATATTTTGCAGCAGAAAAAGTAGATATTGCAATTATTGAAACAGGGCTTGGAGGAAGATTAGACAGTACAAATATTATTACACCGCTCATATCTGTTGTCACAAATATTGGATACGATCATATGAATATCCTGGGTGATACACTTGAACAGATCGCATTCGAGAAGGCAGGTATCATCAAACAAAATGTGCCTGTCGTAATTGGAGAATACACAGCAATAACGAAACCTATATTTCTGGCAAAAGCAAAAGAATGCAATGCTCCAATATCTTTTGCACCAGATGAATTTATCGTATCTAATATTCAATTAAAAACAAAAGAACTGCATTGCGATGTAACGAGTAATAAAAAAGAAATAACCGAATCATTTACGCTTGACTTGAATGGCTCCTACCAAATAAAGAATTTATGTACCGTTTTGTTTACCATAGATATTTTGAGAGAAAAGCACTTCAACATTACTGATACAACAGAAAAATATGCATTAGCTCACGTTAAAGAACTGACTGGCTTGTATGGTAGATGGGATGTGATACATGAAAACCCTACCATTGCGCTAGATGTGGCACATAATGAAGATGGAATAAAACAGGTACTATCACAAATATCAAATTACAATATGCAAAGTTCAAAAGTGCATTTTGTATTGGGGATGGTAAAGGATAAAGACGTTGATAAAGTATTGACGTTATTACCTAAAGAAGCGCACTATTATTTTAGCAATGCACATATACCAAGGGCAATGAATGCAGCGGAATTAAAAGAGAAAGCTGCTATACAAGACTTAATAGGGAGTAGCTTTGACAATGTAAACGATGCTATACAATCGGCAAAAGAAAAAGCCGCAAAAGATGATTTGATCATCGTTTGCGGCAGTGTATTTTTAGTTGGTGAAGTTGATCGCTAACTAAAGGCTTTAAAATTTGTCGTTATTATCTTTATTACTTCCACTTCCATCACATGCATTTACAAGAAACTCAAGTGCTTTTTCTAAACGTGCCTGATAATTATTCTCTTTCACTGCGAAGTTCTTCAATAATACAAACTTAAAAACCGATAATTCGTCTGCAGGAGCCGTTTTATGATTGTATGTTTTAGCTACTGTTATCGCCCTATCACCCATATTATTCATTACAGACATACTATCTGCCGCAGGTATATCAGCAGATTTGTCATAACGTGTTTTAACAACTCTGCACTGAGTTAAATCAATTGTTGTAGTTGTCGCGAAGTCAGGAGACTCTGTAAAAGGTTTGGTTTCTTTTATAATTAAATGACAATCCTGCAATGAAACCACAATTGTTTTAACAGGATATGACGGATCCTTTAATAACCAGTAATTATTTAATAAAACTTTGTTGATAAAATCTACAGCATCTTGCTTAGTAGGCGAGGTTGTAGCAGTTTGCGCTTTAGACGTTATGCTAATAAATAAAAAGGCTACAAATAATAGTTGTTTCATAAATGTTAGTTCGTATTAGTTAGGTATAGAATAAAAGATTTACTATTTAAATTACAACGGGTACCTAACCCGTATCGTATATGCAATATATATTATTTTTTCTAAAAAAATTACATCGGTCCAAATTACCTACTTATTATGCCTTTGTTTTAATATATCAATAACATCTCCTAAAGAATAACCTTTAGCTTGTAATAAAATAAGATAATGAAATAGCAGATCAGCACCTTCATTTAAAAAAAGCTCTTTACTATTATCCTTAGCTTCTATAACTAACTCTATTGCTTCCTCTCCTACTTTTTGTGCGATCTTGTTGATCCCTTTATCAAACAAAGAACTTGTATATGATTTTTCTGAAGGATTGTTTTTTCTATCTATGATGATCTGTTCCAACTGTAATAAAAAATCATTCGGAACATTTTCTTCATTCCAGCATGTATCAGCACCTGTATGGCAAGTAGGCCCCGTTGGTTTTACTTTGATCAACAGCGTATCATTATCGCAATCAACTTTGATATCTTTCAACAAAAGAAAGTGTCCACTTTCTTCGCCTTTCGTCCATAACCTTTTCTTACTGCGACTATAAAAAGTTACTTTTTGCAATTCCTGCGTTTTGGTGATCGCATCCTGGTTCATAAAGCCAAGCATCAACACTTTCCCTGTACTATCGTCCTGAATAATAGCGGGCACCAGCCCATCACTGTATTTTGCAAAATCGATGTTCCATATTCCATTAAAAGACTGATTTGTATTCTGACTCATAACCTAACGTTTATCTTTTGTTGATGTAAATAATTTTTAAGATCCTGTATTTCTATTTCTTTATAATGAAAAATGCTGGCCGCTAAAGCTGCATCAGCATTGGCATTTTTAAACACATCTTTAAAATGTTCCATTGAACCGGCTCCACCGGATGCAATTACCGGAACAGGAAGCATTTTAGATAATTGAGCCGTTATATCTAACGCGAAACCATTTTTAGTTCCATCATTATTCATTGATGTCAGTAATATCTCACCTGCACCCAGATCAACACCTTGCTTCGCCCAATCAATTGTCTTTGTCTCTGTTTTAGTTCTGCCACCATTCAAATAAACGTACCATTCCCCATCTTCTTCTTTCTTTGTATCTATTGCCAGTACTACACACTGACTACCAAATGCATTACTTAATTCTTTTAGTAACTGCGGATTTTTATACGCTGATGTATTAACAGAAACTTTATCTGCACCATTCTGTAACAAAACGGACACGTCATCTACAGAAGATATTCCTCCGCCAACAGTAAAAGGAATATTTATATTCGCTGCAATTCTTTTAACCAACTCAACTAAAGTCTTTCTTTTTTCTACTGTTGCTGTAATATCTAAAAAAACTAATTCATCCGCACCTTTCTGAGAATACAGCAATGCCAACTCAACAGGATCTCCTGCATCACGAATGTCAAGAAAGTTCACTCCCTTAACGGTTCTGCCATCTTTAATATCCAGACAAGGTATAATTCGTTTTGTTAGCACAATTAATGATTGATTCGTGATAATTCTTTTAACGTTACTGTTCCTTCATAGATCGCTTTACCGATGATAGCGCCACTGCATCCTATTTCTTTTAATTCGATCACATCATGAAAATTACTTACACCACCACTGGCAATCAATTTGATCTCAGTATGCGTTTTTATAATTTCTTTATACAGGTCGATCGATGGGCCTTCCATTGCACCATCTTTCGAAATATCTGTACAGAAAATATTTCTTACTCCTAATGCAAGCATCTTACCAATAAATGAATCGATATCGATTCCGCCATCAACCAACCAACCGCTGATCTTTATTTTTCTGTCCAACACATCTGCACCGATCAAAAATTTATCAGGGCCAAATTCCAATAACCATTCTTCCAATATCTCCGGATTTTTTACGGCTAAGCTGCCGATAGTAACCATTGCGGCACCTGCATTAACGATATCGCTTACATCGGTTATTTTTTTAACGCCGCCACCAAAATCAATTATCAGATCTGTTTTGGATGCCACAGCTTCTAATACTTTCAGATTAATGATCTTACCTGCCTTTGCGCCGTCCAAATCTACCATGTGCAATCGTTTGATGCCGGCAGCTTCAAACTCTTTGGCAACTTCAACCGGATTTTCATTGTACACTTTCTGTTGTGCATAATCCCCCTTTGTTAATCTTACACATTTACCGGCTATAATATCTATTGCAGGAATTATTTCCATTGAATATCTAATATTGATTATTTAATATTAATAAAATTTTTCAAGATCGTTTCACCTACAACCCCTGATTTTTCTGGATGAAACTGTACCGCATAAAAATTATCTTTTTGCAAAGCAGAGCTATAGGGCAAAATATAATCTGTTGTTACTGCCGTTTCTTTACACAAAGCTGCATAATAGCTGTGAACAAAATATACAAATGCATTTTTATCTAACCCGTCAAACAATACCGAATTGTAATTATAGATATTGTTCCAGCCCATTTGCGGCACTTTTATAGTCGGGTCGTCAGAAGTAAATAGTCTTACAGATGTATCAAACACACCCAAACAATTAGTATCTCCTTCTTCAGAGTGGGAACAAAGTAATTGTTGACCGAGACAAACACCTAACACGGGCTGCTTTAATGAAACAATAACTTTATCCAGCCCACGTTCAATTAAGTATTGCATAGCAGGTGCAGCATGTCCAACACCAGGAAATATCACTTTATCTGCTTCCAAAATTTGCTTCGGATCGTCAGTTACGAAAGCATTTACACCTATACGTTGCAAAGCATATAGAACACTTTGTACATTGCCGGCGTTATACTTAATGATGGCAACCCCCCCGCCCCCCTGAAGGGGGGATCTTGAAGTGTTAATATTTTTAGTGTTATCCATGTATATAAATAGTTCAAAGTCCCCCTTCAGGGGGATTGAGGGGGTTTTTATAAAACTCCCTTCGTCGAAGGCAACGCATTATTATTAATATCTTTTTTAACCGCCATTTTTATCGCTTTCGCAAAGGCTTTAAAAACAGATTCAATTTTATGATGCTCGTTCTCTCCTTCTGCTTTAATATTTAGATTAGATCTTGATGCATCACTGAATGATTTAAAAAAATGATAAAACATTTCAGTTGGCATCTCTCCTATCTTTTCTCTTTTAAATTCGGCTTCCCATACGATCCAGTTTCTGCCACCAAAATCGATGGCTACTTGTGCAAGGCAATCATCCATTGGCAATAAAAAGCCGTAGCGTTCTATTCCTCTTTTATCACCTAATGCTTTTAAGATAGCTTCGCCTAATGCGATACCTGTATCTTCAATGGTGTGATGCTCATCAATATGTAAATCACCTTTGCACTGAATATTCAGATCAATATTTCCATGCCTTGCGATTTGATCCAACATATGATCGAAGAAAGCTAAACCTGTACTGATATTAGCTTTTCCTGTTCCATCCAAATTAACTTCAATGCTAATTTTAGTTTCGTTAGTGTTACGCTCATGCTTAACGATTCTTGGAGGCATTTTTAGAAACTCATAAATAGCTTTCCAATCAGGTGTTTCCAGAGCGATGGTATCTTTTCTTAACTCATCGATTGAATCTTTAATTTCAGCTGCACCTAATGTTGCATCTGTTACCAACCAGATTCCCTTGCTTCCTAAATTCTTTGCCAATTGTATATCTGTTATTCTATCACCAATTACAAATGAATTAATCAGATCATATGCAGGATTGTTAATGTATTTCGTCAACATACCTGTTCTTGGTTTGCGTGTTGGTGCATTGTCTTTAGCGAATGATTTATCAATAAAGGTTTCTGCAAAATGAATCCCTTCGTTCGCGAGACTCTTCATTACAAAATTCTGTACGGGCCAAAATGTATCTTCAGGAAATGATGGGGTACCTAATCCATCCTGATTAGTTACAATTACTAATTCATAATTAAGCTCAGTCGCTATTTTACGCATGTAGTAAAACATATCAGGATAAAATTCCACTTTCTCAAACGCATCTAACTGATACGTTGGTGGCGCTTCTTTAATAAGCGTTCCATCACGATCAATAAATAAAACACGTTTTTTATCGGTATTATTGCTCATAGCTTTTTAATAAGTTAATTAGTTGTTGATTTTCTTCCGGAGTGCCAATTGTTACACGCAGACAATTCTCGCAGTTTACTTCTTTACTTCTGTTTCTAACGATAACACCATTATCAGATAAGTGTTTGTATAATTTATCAGCATCTTTCACTTTCATTAAAAAGAAATTAGCATCGCTTGGATAGATATATCCAATAAAAGGAAATGCAGCCAATTCTCTGATCAACATTTCTTTTTGTGCAACTACTTCCTTTATCCAATCATTTACTTGTGTTGTATTAGCCAAAGCGTCTACCGCTAATTGTTGTGATGCTTTATTTACGTTGTAAGGCGGCTTTACTTTATTGAACACATCAATAATATCCATCGATGCATAACATAATCCTAATCGTAATGCTGCTAATCCCCAGGCTTTTGATAAAGTTTGCATTACGATCAAATTTGGATATTCAGTCAGCTCCTGTATAAATGTTTTTTGGTTTGAATAATTGATATAAGCTTCGTCAATAATAATAATACCCGGGAAATTATTCAATAATACTTCAACATCTTCCCTGTTCATATTATTCCCTGTTGGGTTATTAGGTGAACAGATAAAAAGCATTTTTGTATTTGCATCCAAAGCATTCAACACACCTTCAACATCTAACTGAAACCCCGGTAACAGGTTTACCTTTTTAATATTGACATCATTAATATTAGCACTCACTTCAAACATACCGTAAGTAGGCGGACAAATGATCACATTATCTTTCTGCGGATTACAAAATATGCGAAATGCTAAATCTATCACTTCATCACTTCCATTACCAACAAAAATATTTTCTGCAGGAACACCTTTGATCCTTGCTAATTGAAATTTAACCTGCCATTGCAAAGGATCAGGATACCGATTAAAACTTTCACGCAATGGAGAACCATAAGGATTTTCATTCGCATCTAAAGACACAGCCGCATTCCCAACAAACTCATGCCTTGCTGATGAATATGGTTTGAGATTTTTTATGTTCTCTCTTATCAATTTATTTAATTCGAATTCCATCTATATTTTTTTAATTCAAGAAGATAGAAGTTAGGATATAGAAGATAGAATCTTTTGGGTATAAGACTCTAACATTTTACCTACCTCATCTAATAATATTCTTAAGTTTAAATTTTTCACCGTATCCTATATCGCTCGATAAAATTAAATAATATTGGCACTCTTCTAAAGAGCCTTGTGCAATATTCATATACCTTGCTTTATCTGCTTTACCTTTCTTTTTATATCCTTCAGCAATGTTAGCTGGAATTGAAACAGCAGCACGTTTAAACTGAGAGGAAAGTACATATATTTCTTCTTTGGGAAACTGTTTAGAATATTTATATGTTTCCAAAACAAACAAATGCGCCTTCTGCCAAACTAATAACTCTTGAAATTTCTGTGTACTCATACTTCTATATTCTATCTTCCAGCTTCTATATTCTTCAGTCTAAGAGCTACTGCATTCTTGTGCGCATGCAATCCTTCTGCTTCTGCCATTACTTCAACAGCCGTTCCAATATTTTTAATCCCTTCTTTCGTTAATTGCTGAAAGGTTACTTTCTTTACAAAACTATCTAACGATACGCCACTATATGCTTTTGCATGGCCATTTGTTGGTAGTGTATGATTTGTACCTGAGGCGTAATCACCAGCACTTTCAGGTGCATAATGACCAAGAAATACACTTCCTGCATTGATCACTTTATCAGACAATTGCAATGCATTATCAGAAGCTATTATTAAATGTTCTGCTGCATATTCATTCAATAGATCAAAAGCTGCATCAACATTTTTCATAATAATAAAGCGACTGTATTCTAAAGCTTTTGTCGCAATATCTTTTCTTGGTAATAATACCAACTGGTTAGCTATCTCTTGCTTTACATTATTAATTATCAATTGTGAATTAGCTACTAAAATAACCTGGCTATCAGTACCATGCTCTGCCTGACTCAAAAGATCTGCTGCAACAAAGGTTGCATTGGATGTTTCATCGGCATACACGGCTACTTCGCTTGGGCCAGCCGGCATATCAATGGCCACACCTACTTTATTTACCAATTGCTTTGCGCAGGTCACATATTGATTACCCGGTCCAAATATTTTTGATACTTGCGGAATTGTTTGCGTACCGTAAGCCATTGCTCCAATTGCTTGTACGCCACCGATTTTATAAATATTCTTTAACCCGATCAATTGTGCAACATATAAAACAACAGGATTTACTTTTCCGTTTTTATCAGATGGTGTACAAACTATGATCTCATTGCAGCCAGCCAACAACGCTGGTATACCCAACATCAACAAAGTTGAAAACAAAGGAGCACTGCCTCCCGGAATATATAATCCTACTTTCTGGATCGCAATAGATTTTCTCCAACACAAAACACCTTTCGCAATTTCAATTTGTTTTACAGATTCCTTTTGAGCTTCATGAAAAACAGTGATATTATTTTTTGCGACTTGAATAGCAGCTTTCAATTTGTCATCTACCAAAGCAATAGCCTCAGTAATTTCGCCATCAGTTACTTTTAAAGTGTCCAATATTACCTTATCAAATTGTGCCGCATATTTTTTTACAGCAATATCACCATTCAATTTTACATCTTCCAATATAGCAGCAACAGTTCCCTCTAACGACTTACTATTAATAGCAGGACGTTTCAGAATCGAATCCCATTGTTCTCTAACCGGTTCTATAAAAACATTTTCCATAATCAGACTCTTTAAGTCCCCTTTCAGGAGGATTTAGAGGTTACACAATCATCTTTTCAATCGGCATTACCAATATCCCTTCTGCCCCAAATTGTTTTAATTTTTCAATGATATCCCAGAAATCATTTTCGTTCACTACACTGTGCACGCTGCTCCACCCTGCTTCTACCAATGGAACGATTGTCGGACTTTTTGCACCGGGCAATACGTTCGCAATGTTTTTCAATTGATCATTTGGTGCATTTAGTACAATGTATTTATTATTCTTAGCCGTCTTAACAGAATTAATGCGTAACAATAATTTTTCTAAGATCGCTTTTTTCTCAGCAGATAAATTTTTGTTTGCAGTTAATACAGCTTCTGATTTTAAGATAACTTCTACTTCTTTCAATCCGTTTGTAAACAAAGTACTTCCGCTACTTACAAGATCACATATCGCATCGGCCAAACCTATACCTGGCGCTATCTCTACTGATCCACTAATTTCATGTATCTCTGCATTTATTTTTTTATCGTTGAGATATTTTTGCAAAATGGTTGAGTAAGTTGTTGCAATTTTCAATCCCTTAAGATCTTCAATAGAATTATAATCAACTGATTTTGGCACTGCGATACTTAAACGACATTTGCTAAATCCTAAGCGATAAACTAGATCAATATCTTTTGCTGTTTCCAACAAAACATTTTCACCTACAATGCCAATATCCGCAACGCCATCGTACACATATTGTGGTATATCATCGTCTCTTAAAAAATAAACTTCGATCGGAAAATTAAAAGCAGCGGCTTTTAACTGTTTGTTGCCGTTGTTCAATTCTATACCACACTCTTTTAAAAGTTTGATAGAATCATCATACAACCTGCCTGATTTTTGAATGGCGATTTTTAACATTACTCTGTTTTTATATTATCTACGTTTTTTTCTTTGGCCAAATTTTTGTCATTCTGAGCGTAGCGAAGAATCTAATCTTTAACTAGCCTAATAATTACTTATAAATAAGATGCTTCGTTCCTCAGCATGACAAAAAATAAACAAAAAGGGCCTACTTTGCAGTAAGCCCTTTTTGAAAATATGATACAGTACATACAAATCAATATAGCTTACCCTTGTGGTAAAGTATGATGATGGTGTATGTGAACTATTTGCTTCATTTATAATGCAAAGTAAAGGCTGATAAATTATTTTACCAAATAAAATTTAAAATTCTTCTACAAGCACACCCAATCCCGTCCTGTCAGGGTAAATAACCTTCCCTTTATCGAAATCAACTCCCTTTCCAACGTTTTCGGCAAGCAATAATTGTCCATCCATATCCACATAATCTACCGATGGAGCTAATTGTGCAATGGCTGCTATTCCTACTGAGGTTTCATTCATGCAACCAAGCATTGTTTTCATGCCCAATTCTTTGGCCTTAGCGATCATCCTTCTGGCAGGTGTAATACCACTACATTTGGTCAGCTTTATATTTATACCATGAAAATGCTCATGACATTTCTCTACATCCGATTCTTTTACGCAAGATTCATCTGCAAATAATGGCAACAGAGATTCTTTAAACAAGATCTTCATTCCAGCCCAATTATCTTTTGCTAACGGCTGTTCTATCAGCTCTACTCCTAACGATTTTAATAATGGTATTTTTTGCAAGGCTTGCTCTAAGGTCCAGCCTTCATTAGCATCTACTCTAAATATCGCGTTAGTGTGTTTTCTTAATTCGGTTACCGTTTCAATATCATTTTCTGTTCCTACTTTTATTTTATAGATTGGCCATGGCGTTTCTTTCATTTTTGCTACCATATTTTCGATCGTATCAATACCAATTGTAAAGTCAGTCAACGGAGCCATTACTGTATCTAATTTCCATAATTGATGAAGTTGAGCTCTTTTCATCTTGCCATAAATATCCCACCCCGCCATATCTAATGCACAAACCAAAAATGGATTTGCAGGTAATAGATGATGCAAATAATGCCAGTAACGTTCAGGATCAGAGAAAGCAAATTTTTTGATGAAAGTTTTTTTTCTTTCGATATCCTCTACCATTTTTTCTATTGGGATATTGTAATAGCTTATAGCCGGCGCTTCGCCATAACCTTTAACGCCAAAGAATTCCAGCTCAACAATTAATGTCGGCTGATGCGTTTTTGTTCCTTTTGAAATAGTAAAAGGATGCTTAAACGGAAGATTATATGTTTTGTAATTGAGAACCAATTTTATTGAATATTTAATATGTAATAAGTAATATTGGAATGAATGCTTCAGATATAAATATTCTATCTTAAATATTCAATAATTATCTTCCGTTAGATGTTATGTAATTCTTTAGTTCTTCGCTAAAATCTTTATGCTTAATCAGTTCTTCCAGATCAAGATGCATTCTGTATCGCCAGTAATGATCAGGATCTGCTGGATCATTGATGCGTTCAATATTTACGTCTTCTTGTCTTAATGTTTCGCTGATACCTAAAATATCCTGTAGTTGGAAGATGCTCCACATTGCAGGAGAATTCAGATGCTGAAAGATTATTTCCCTGCAAATATTTGTATTGCATTCGTCCGGTGCTTTGCCATACTGGCCAATTATATTATTGTAGAAATATTGCGTTTGTTCTTTATCCTCGTACCAATGACCGCGGATCGTACTCATATCATGTGTTGAAGGTGTTACAACACTTAAATATGGAGCATTATATGTATTCCCAAAGCCGATGGTCGTTTGCTTTGGCATTCGTTGGATCTCCAGACTCAATATTCCCAGATCTTTCATTACTTCGGGAACACAATGCGGCACCATACCTAAGTCTTCACCGAATACCAACATAGTGGTCGAACGTTTTAGATCAGGCAGTTTTTTCATTGCTTCCTTTTTCCACATCTCATCCTGACGCACATAAAAATAATTTACATATAGTTCCTTTAATACATTCTGCGTATATGCGTTCAGGTGACTAAATGAATGTGTACGCTCCATATTTATCCTGAAATGAAAATGGTAAGAATTCTCTTCTTCCTGCAATAAAATAACATTGCTTATCAGATCGTATAATCCTATTTTAAGGAATTGATTGTTTTCAGTTTTATCAAGACCATTAAAATAACTTTCTACTTTTCTCTGCGTATTAAACTCGGCCCTTAGCTCATAGGTATTATCAACTATAGGCTTTAAGAAAGTATTCTTTACATGATACCCCTGTTCTGCAAATACACTTTGCAATATATCATCCGTAATATATGGACTGCAATAACGTTTAGTAGTAAACGAAATATCTTTTTTATTCAGTTCGCTGATATGAATAGGAATGGCCGGAATGAATCTACCCAAAATACCTTCAACAGCATTTAAAGGAACGCTCCAAATGCGGAAGAAACCAAGAATATGATCTATTCTAAATCCATCAAAATATTCGCTCATTTGATGGAAACGTTGTCGCCACCAGGCAAAACCATCTGCCTGCATTCTTGTCCAGTTATATGTTGGAAAGCCCCAGTTTTGTCCCTTGACAGCAAAATCATCCGGCGGTGCGCCGGCTTGTTGATTCATGTTATATAATTCAGGTTCCATCCATGCATCTACACTATTTCTTGAAATACCTATCGGAAGATCACCTTTTATCATAACCCCATTCTCATGAGCGTAAGCAGTGGCAGCCTTCAATTGCAGGTGTAAATGATACTGCGTAAAATAATACAATGCAATACTATCATATTGCTTATGCTCAGGCTTTACCAGATCTTCTATTAATTTTTTATTGTATTTACCATGTGATTTCCATTTATTAAAATCAGCCGTTTCATACATATCTCTCAGATAACTAAATGCAGCATAAGGTACAAGCCAGTTAACATTTTCCTTAAAGAACGTACGGTATTCTTCATCATCAAAAAGTACTGCTTTCTGTAATATGTACAATTCTTTTATCGCAGCAAGCTTTAGTTTTATTACAGTATCATAATCTAACTGAGTTTGTTTGTTTAATTCTTCTTTTTCATTTTTTAATTGGTCGATTACTTGCTTATTTTTTTCTCCGGCAACCTTATCAAGATTAAGGTATAGCGGATGTAAAGCAAATGCTGATATAGCAGAATATGGATAAGAATCACGCCAGGTATAGTTTGCAGTCGTATCATTTACAGGCAATAACTGTATTAATTTTAGACCACTGTTTTTTGCCCAGTCCACCAGCAAATTAATATCAGTAAATTCTCCTGTACCTAAACCATTTTGCGAACGCAAACTAAAGACAGGAATAGCAATACCGGCACCTTTCCAATTAGGTGTATACGCATGAATAAAGCCATCATGTATAATGGTAATATTTTCTTTAGTAGTATTCCCTAACAACAACCTGTTCTCACCAATTTCATAATTGACAAATGACTGCTGTACTGTATTGTACACGCCATACTTATAACTAACAGGAAATTCTTCTTCTGTTATATTGATCTTTACATTCCACCAATCTGCTGATCTTGTAAGTAAAATTGGAGCTGTTGTGTCCCAATTACCCAGATCATTATTATTGCCAAGTAAGCATATTACTTCGTCTTGTTTAAGCAAGGGCGCTTTCACTTTAAAGTGATGCGTATATGGAGGTACAAAGCTATCCGCAGTTAAATCCGGCGCTGACTTGAAAAATACTTCTTTAAAAGGCTTGGTATAAAATACATTTTCAGGACTTCCTGCATGGTTCCAGGTGTCAATCAGCGTGATCTCTTTAGCAATTATTCGTAAGTCAATTATCCTATCATTACCCCATTCTATTATCTCGTTATCTTCTCCAGTTCTTAAGATATATTTATATTTCAGGAACTGATTGACTAAGTCATTTTTAGTCAGCTCAATCTGGCCAACCCAGTAATCATCATTCAGGTATTGCAACGGCATTGCCTTACTAATATTATCATTTCCCAAAGAATCACAGTTCCCTGAAACGAATAGATTTTGTTCAACTTTAGTATAAAAACGTAAATAGAAATGTAGCGTCATTTTATATAGCAGTTAGAGATAGTAGGAATTATTGCAATCTTTTAGAAAATAATCAGGCAGTTAATACTATTTGTTCCATTTGCCTTATTTTTGCCAAAATTATTTACACATGGAATCAACAAAAAAATCTACCGGAATTTATTGGTTTTTATTTGCCCTTTCTTTGGTTGCAACAGTTTTTGTGTGCGCAAAGTTTGGTGGTTACTTTACTTTGGTATTACCATTCAATTTTACCTTTTTTGCTAAGGCTTTAGATTTAATGTAGTTTATAGTAGAAAGTATCAAGATGTTAGTAGCAAGCAACTTACTACCACATCTTGATACTTATATCTTACTACTTAAGTCCATTAATAATAGAAAAGAATTCCTGCGCTACTAATGATGCGCCTCCTACTAATCCACCATCTACATCCGGCTGACCGAATATTTCTTTTGCATTAGCACCTTTTACACTTCCTCCATATAATATAGAAATGCTGTTGGCAACTGTTTCACCATATTTTGCAGCAAATACTCCGCGGATATATTTATGTATTTCCTGTGCTTGTTCAGAGGTAGCAGTTTTACCTGTACCGATTGCCCAAATTGGTTCATAAGCAATTACAAACCCTGTTAATTGCTCTGCACTTAAATGAAATAAGCTTTCTTTTAATTGAGTTTCTACAAAACTGTTTTGTGTACCTGCTTCTCTCACAGATAATGCCTCACCACAACAGAAAATTGGTTTTAATTTATATTCCAAACAGAAATCAACTTTTTCCGCAAGCATTTTATTGCTTTCGTTAAAGTATTCTCTGCGTTCGCTGTGTCCTAATATTACATAATCAGTACCAATGCTCTTTAGCATTTCTGCACTTACCTCTCCTGTATACGCACCTGATTTTTTATTGTAGCAATTTTGTGCGGCAACAAAGAAATTATATTTACTAGCTATTTTATGTTTGATACTGGTAAGATAAGGAAACGGAATACCAAATACAGCCTGCTGATTGTCTTTTAATTTAATAGGCAGCGCCAATAATTCACTAATTAATGCTTCACCTTGTTCAAGCGTTAAATTCATTTTCCAGTTAGCCGCGGCTATTTGTTTTCTCATGTTAATTTTTATTTATTATAAAGTGTAAGTAAGATTTCTTTTTCTTTATTCGTAAGATGCTGTCCTTTTATTTTTTTCCAGTTGTCAATATGTTCCAATGCTTTTTCCAATTCATACTTTCTATTTCCCCAGGTAAAATCAGCTACTCTTTTTGGAGGGAATCCACCTTCGAAAATATTGCAACAAATGCCAACCACTGTTCCTGTGTTAAAAGAGGTATTGATCGCTGCCCTGCTATAATCACCCATTAATAATCCTGCTTTAGATCCAACATCAATAAAATCATTCGTTGCATTGTCCCACATTTTTATATGGCCGGCAGTATTCTTAACATTCGAATTGGTTGTACCCGCACCTAAATTGCACCACTCGCCCAACACACTATCTCCCAAATAACCATCGTGTGCTTTATTGCTATTAGCAAACATGACCGAGTTTTTAATTTCGCCTGCTGCCACACAATTGGGGCCTATGGTGGTTGCACCGTACACTTTGCTTCCCATTTTCAATATCGCCCCTTCACATAACGCAAATGAACCGCGTATCATGCAACCTTCCATCACTTCTGCATTCTTACCAATATAAATTGGCCCTGCAGATGCATTCAAAAAACTATGTTCTACTTTGGCGCCTTCTTCAATAAAAATATTATGCGCCGCCGTTACTTTATTCGTACCTGATATTGGTTGCGATTTTCTTCCTGTTGTTACCAGTTCAAAATCTTTTCGCAGTGCCCAATCATTATTCTTTACAATATCAATGGCATGTTTTAAAACCCTTACTTCATTTTCATCCTTCAACATATTTTCATCGGCGCCATTTAGCAACATTTTATCCAACCATTTTTTTGTTGGTACGATATCGCTGCTAATAAAAGCCGGTGAATCATTTTCATCAGAGAAAGCTTTAGGAGAATTAATTCCGGCATCATTGGTACTGATTGCATAACCCAATATCTTTTCCCATTTCTCACGAACGGTTAAGATGCCGATCCTTATATCTGCAGCATTTCTTACAGCTGTAAAAGGGTACAGTTGCTGCTTTGTAAATGTATCGTCTAAAATAATTTTCACCAAATAAAACTAACTGAAAAAATCCATTGCTCAATACATATATTGTTTTTTGCCGGTAAGTAGATAAGATATCTAAAATACATTATACTACAATTCCCGTCTTCCCTACTAACCGGTAAAATCTTTTATTACTCTAAACAAAAATCCCTCCATTGTGTGGAGGGATTTGAATATGTTATACAAGAAATATTAAGCTTTCTTTTCGTAACGTTTTTTGAACTTATCGATACGACCTGCAGTATCAACCAATACATTTTTACCTGTATAAAACGGGTGAGATGTATTTGAAATTTCCAGTTTAATTACCGGATATTCCTTACCATCTTCGTGTTTAGCAGTTTCTTTAGAATAAGCCGTAGAACGACTCAAAAATTGAGTATTGTTACTCATATCTCTAAAAATTACAAAGCGGTAATTTTCTGGATGCAATTTATCTTTCATGATTATCAGTGTTTTATGCATGGATTTTGCCATGCGATTTTTAAGAGACGCAAAGGTATATCATTATACTTTAATAACCAAAAGATAATGGTAAATGATAAATGGTTAATTGTAAATGAAATGCAAGCTGACTAAGAGTTTCCTCGTTTACCATTTATCATTTACAATTTACCATTAAGATTTCATATTTGTCTGCTGTAAAGCGATCCCAATATCCCAGCTTTTAGAGGCCTGTATCACTTCCTGTAGATCATCGATCTTTTTACCGGTGATGCGGATTATATCGTCCATAATAGCTGCCTGAACCTTTAAACCGCTATCTTTTATCAGTTTTACTATCTTTTTCGCATCTTCCTGCTTAATACCATTTCTTACGATCACTTCTTTCTTGAAGACTTTACCGCTTTGATGGCCTTCTTTACTAAGATCATACACTTCCGCAGCCAATCCCTGTTTCATACTTCTACTGATCAGTACATCGGTTATCTGATCTATTTTCATTTCGCTATCGGCTTCAAGATTTACCTTAAAATCCTTCTTATTTAATTCTATCACTACATGAGACCCTTTAAAATCAAAACGATTGGTGATCTCTTTATTCACTACGTTAATAGCATTATCAAGTGTTTGTAGATCTACTTTACTTGCAAAATCAAAAGAAGGCATATAATTAAATTAAGAATTGATAATTAAGAATTAAGAATTTCAGCGTTACGCTTTGCTCTTTTTGTCATGATTAAAATTAAAAGAATACCGGCAATAATTAAGCAGAAAGAAATAATTTCTGCCTGACTTGGATTGATACCAAAGAAATGATACTGATTATTTACCCGCATTTTTTCTATAAGAAACCTTTCTAAACCATTTAAAATAAGATATATACCAAACATTTCACCAGGTACTTTTAGTTTCTTCCTGATCGACCATAAGAACAGAAACAATAAAAGACAAATGATCGTTTCATAAAATGAAGTAGGAAAAACAGGTTGCGGCAAAGCACGATTATGATCATCACCAATTATTCCCGGGATCTTAATTCCATCACTATTTACATTTTGAGGAAAATTGTAGGCCACCATCCATGTTGGTATAAATGCAGGTGCTTTAAAATAAGCATGTGGCACTTTATCAAGACTCGCATCCTTTCTGTCTGTCACAAAAACCGGTGCTGATGAACCTGAATCTATTACGCTTCCGTTTAAAAAATAAGTGCTGTATTTCTGCAAATTCCGCTCATAATCACCGGGCGCGGCTACAACTACTTTAGCGTTTTGATCAATAACATAAGCGCTGTTATAAATGCCCCAATCACCATCTCCTGAAACCTGGCAACCGATACGTCCAACTGCATAAGCGATCATTAATGCCGGCCCTGCTGCATCTACCAAATGTATAATAGTTATACCTTTTCTGTAAGCGTACCAACAAACGGCAAATGCGGCCAATATCAATCCTCCATAAAAAGTTAAGCCACTTGCAGAGAATAAACGTTCGATAGGATGTTGTATAAAATCGTTCCAGTTTTCCAGATCATCAAAAAGCTTAGCACCGATTATACCAAATATCAATGCAATGATAACAATATCACCTACTCTATCATGCGGCCAGATGCGTATAGCGCGCTGTTCCGGCTCTTTTAGTTTTTGTTTATTTCTCTCCCACCATTTTGCTCCGGCAAGAATACCGCCCAATAATAAACCTGCCCACAAATTACCTTCTTTTGAAAAGATATACTCCTGTGGAACCATATCATCAGGCTTGTTTAAAAACAGTCCGACTAATTTATACGCAAATAAAAATCCGATAAAAAAATTGAAAAATAATTCTGAAAAAGACGCAGGCTCACCAATAGTGATCGTCTCTTCTCTTGGAGATAATAAGCCTTGTGCTTCTTTGCGTTTAAGCTCACTCGCTAATACTAATGCTGAGGCTATAAAAGCCGCCGCAACCATTAATCCGAAAGTATTTAAGAAGCTGAGTGATTTCCAGTCCACACCAAACCAGTCTTTAAAAACGTAATATAAATTGGGATACATTTTGTTAATTAAAAAGTGAAAAATCGAGGCGCAATATATTCAATTATTTGCTGATGATCTGGTAAAATTTGATTGGCGGTCTAATAAAAAATCCCGCAGGATCCATTCCTACGGGATGTAATTTACTAACCCATCAATCTATCATGAACAAATGCCGGGCTGACGGCAAATTCTTAATTACAATGTTGCTCAAAAGCACCGATCAGGTTTTCAGCGATCATTTGAGCGCTTCTTCCTTCGATCATGTGTCTTTCTATAAAGTGTACTAACTGCCCATTTTTAAATAACGCAATAGCCGGAGATGACGGAGGATAAGGTAACAAATGTTCTCTTATTTGTTTTACCGCTTCAACATCAAAACCTGCGAAGCTTGTACCTAAATGATCTGGCTTTTTTACACTGTTATGTACTGCTAATAAAACACCTGGTCTTGCTGTACCTGCACTGCATCCACATACTGAATTGATCACTACTAGAGCTGTTCCTTTATCTTCTATTACTTTATTAACTTCTGCAGCTGTCAACATTTCGTTGAAGCCATTGTCTGTTAATTCTTCTTTCATCGGTATTACTAACTCTTGTGGATACATATTTTTCTTGTGTTTTTATTATTTCAATACAAAAATACAACCTTCAAATGACATAAATATCGAAGACTATCAATGTATTAAAAAATAGACTTTTCGATGACAAATCAGACTTTATGTCTTGCTAAAACGCTATAAAAAGACATTTTGACTTATTAATTTAACGATTTAAGACAATTTACCTCAGTTTTTAGCTTGGAATGCCATTTGAAGATACGTTATCGGAACAAAATTATAAAAATATAAAAACAAAATAGCTATGACACTAGTAAAAGTAAACAACCAGCTCGGTAAATCATTTGATGGTTTTGTAAATGAAATATTCAACGATTTTCCTGCAACATTTGGAAAAGCAATTCGTGAAGATGTACTTGGTTTTCCTCCGGTAAATATTGTTGAAAAAACAGATGCCTACAATTTAGAGGTTGCGGCACCGGGATTTAATAAAGCAGATTTCAACCTGAAGTTAGAAGGGAAATTATTGACCGTTAGCGGAGAAAAGAGAGAAGAAACAAAAGATGAAACAACTAAATCTGTTAGAAAAGAATTCACTCATAAAAGCTTTAAGCGCAGCTTTAATATCGATGAAAAAATTGATGGTGCAAACATCAGCGCTAAATACGAAAACGGAATACTTCTTGTAACGTTACCTAAGAAAGAAGAAGTAAAAGAAACTAGTAAAGAAATTAATATTCAATAAAGCTTGGTTTCATAACTATGCGTAAAGTTCAGTTGGTTAGATTAAAAGCCCTCTTATTCCTAGGAGGGCTTTCTTTTTATATCTCATGGAGTTTTTCTTCTCCATAGTTTATTCAATTACTATTAGCTTTCGCCTCAAGCCGGCGTGGGCTTCGTAACTGCAACGCCGCTCCTTTTACTCCTTTGAAAAAAAATTGCTTTGCTCTTTTTTCCAATTCCGACTTTGTCGGAACCGAAGTAAAAGAGGCGACTTATGCAGCTACTGGTGATAATGGTAAGAGGAGAATATTAAAGCCAGTGCTTTATTATTCTCCTCTTACCATTATTTTCTCTGTCTTACGACTTAATACTTATTACTTGCGACTCTACTATATATATCCTAGTATCTTCAACATACTCTGCGCAGTCTGCTCTTTTGCATATACCCAATCAACCAGTTTTCCATTTTTATCTCTTTCAACAATGATATGTTTTGGTGATGGAATTAAACAGTGCTTGATACCGCCATATCCACTGATCTGATCCTGGTAGGCTCCGGTGTGAAAGAAGCCTACATACAATGGCTCTGCACCCTTTTCAGGTGATAATTTAGGTAAGAATACTTCATTGATATGTTCTTCAGAATCATAATAATCATGACTATCACAGGTTATACCGCCGAGCGTTACCCGCTGGTAATCATCTTTCCATTTATTGATGGGGAGCATAAGGAATTTTTCTCCTATTCCCCATGTATCCGGTAATGTAGTGATGAAAGATGAATCTATCATGTACCATATCTCACGGTCATTCTGCATCTTTTCGCCTATTACGCTGTAGATATGCGCCATACTTTCTCCTACAGTATAACTTCCAAATTCAGTAAATATATCCGGCATCTGCACATTATTTCTTTTGCAGGCTACTTTAATATTACGCACAATCTCATTGATCATGAACTGATAATCATATTCAAAACCTAATGAATGCTTGATCGGGAAACCACCGCCGATATTGATCGAATCTAATTCGGGGCAGATCTTTTTTAACTGGCAATACAAGTTGATCACTTTATTCAGTTCACTCCAATAATACACATCATCCTTGATCCCTTTATTTAGAAAGATGTGCAGCATTTTTAATTGAAATTTATCTTCATATCCTTCTATTTCATCTACATAAAATTCCAAAATATCTTTAGCGCGCATACCTAACCGTGAGGTATAAAAAGGGAAATTAGGCTCTTCTTCCGCAGCAACCCTAATACCTAATTTGAAAGGAGTTTTTACCGATTTTTTGTACGCTTTTAATTCTTCTTTATTGTCTAATACCGGTATCACATTTTTAAATCCGGTATTTAATAATCGTGCGATGCGCTGTGTATAAGGTTTTTGCTTGTATCCATTACAAATAATAAATACATCTTTGTTGATCTTTCTTTTTTCGTACAGTTTATTGATGATATCAATATCATACGCATACGAAGTTTCTAAATGAATATTATGCTTTAATGCTTCTTCAACAATAAAAGAGAAATGTGAACTTTTTGTGCAATAGCAATAGTTATATTTTCCTTCGTAGCGATGCTTTTTAAAAGCAGTTTCAAACATCTTCTTAGCCTTATTGATCTGCATCCCTATTTTAGGTAAATACGTAAGCTTTAACGGCGTACCATACTTGTCAATCAGCGCTTTTACATCAAGATCATTATACTGCAGGTAATTATCTTTTACTTTAAAATCTTCCTGAGGAAAATTAAACGTCTGTTGAACAAGGTCATTATAGCTTGTATTCATCTATTATAATGGGTTTTATAATTTTGATGCAAATGTAATTGAATGCAACATCTCACAAATAAAAACGGGTACAAATTTTTGTACCCGTAATATATTTAACATCAGAACCTGACGACTATTTTACTGAATTAACCAGTATCTTGAAACTTTCCGGTTCGTTCATCGCAAGATCAGCTAAAACTTTACGATTGATATCGATATTTTTTGCAGCTAATTTATGGATGAATTCGCTGTAAGTAATGCCTTCTGCTCTAACAGCTGCATTAATACGCGCGATCCATAAAGTACGATATTCTCTTTTCTTTAATTTACGGCCAACGTAGCTATACGTTAACCCTTTTTCCATTACGTTTTTGGCAACGGTATATACATTTTTACGTTTACCGTAATAACCTTTAGCCGCTTTTAATATTCTTTTGCGGCGTGCTCTTGATGCTACTGCATTTACTGAACGTGGCATATCTAATTAGTTTAAATTTTTAAAATTAAGTTACTTTAAGTAGGTACGGCTTATTTAAGACGTAACATACGTTTTACAAAATCCATGTTTGTTGAATGAACGGCTCCATCTTTACCTAAATGACGCTTACGTGTCTTTGATTTTTTTGTTAAGATGTGGCGTTTGAATGGTTTTTGAAACATGATCTTACCGGTACCGGTAACTTTGAAGCGCTTCTTTGCACTTGAGTTTGTTTTTTGCTTTGGCATTACATAACTTATTGAGTTACTCCCTACTGGCGGACTTCACAGGAAATCTCTTTTTGGGCCTTGTGGGAAATGTTCGGAAAAGAAAAGGTTCTTTTTCGGGCGGCAAAGGTACGATAATTATGTAATATTGGGTAATTAATATCGAATATTTTCAGAGGGAGATTAAATACCAGTCTTATTTACCGAAGATCCTCCTTGCTTCCAGCTTGTATACATATAACCCTATTACTTCTTTAATATAAAATGGCCAGGTATTCATTGTATGGATATTAGGTAAAAGATCGGTAAAAGCATCGTTTCCTCTTTTCTCAACTATATCAGTAGTAGCAAAAGGAATAACATTGATCCCTAATTTTTTGAATATCCATGATGCTCTTCTCATGTGAAACGCCGATGTAACTAATACATATGGGGGCTGTAATTTTACCGAATCAAGTATTTTTTTCGAAAATTCAGCATTTTCAAAAGTATTTCTGGAATTGCTATCGATCAATATAGCCTGGGCTGGAATCTCTGACTTCAATAACTGTTCCTTGGCCCAATTTGCCTCATTAAAATTATTTTTTAACAAACTTCCATTACCGCCAGTTAATAATATGTGTTCAACCATACCCTGTCGATACAATTGAAGTGTTTGAAAAAAGCGGTCTGCAGAAACATTAAAACAAGCATTACCATCCTCAGCTATACCGGTATACCCTCCTAATAAAATAGCGCAGCTATATTCCTTTTCAGGCGCAATTTGAACAGAGGGTACATCCCATACTTTAGCAAAAGCATTTAACAAAGCCGTATTAGTGAAAAGCAAATAAATAACAGCTGATATTATTAAGAGTATTTTTTTTATATTTTCTTTCTTCGTAAAAAAATATCCCAACATGATTATAGTAACCCAGGTAAAAGGTAAAAGCAGAAAGGTGAATGGTTTTGAAAGAACGAAAAACATAAACGCGAACAATTTTAATAAAAATAATAAACATGCTAATCAATACACTACTATTTTTTATGAATGGCATGCATTCGTTTTAATTTATCTTTTACTTTTATGTTGACTGAATCAATGCGCATACCAATGGATTTTGCTGAATTAAAATGAATAGAGTAATATTACTACTATTACAACATAAATAATCAATCATCTTAAAAAGATGTCGGCAAAAAACGCAGCTCCGGACATACTGCAAGATATCTCCAACAAAAAATTTGCGAAGAGATCGTTCCTGCTCATTGCTAGTAAGCTAAGTGGTTTATTTGGCCAGGTTATTATCATCTTATTATATTCAAGGCACCTCTCTTACATTGATTATGGGTTATACCAATCCGTATGGTTGTATATCAATATCATTAGCGTGTTTGCTTTATTCGGACTTCCTTCCATTTTATTATCCGTTTCGGCCAACAGCATAATTGCCTGGATCAAACAAAATAAAATATCCTTTTATTTAACAGCCTGCGCATTAAACCTGCTACCACTCATTTATTTTTTCTTCGCAGTTAAAGGATTTACCGGTAGCTGTAAGCTTTTATTGATCACACTTATTATAGCACAAAATATTGCTATTGTTATTGAAATATTGGCCGTAAAAAAAGAGAAAGAGCCCCTGGTTCTTATTACCAACATCATTTTTGTAATAGGTTATTTACTTTGCCACTTACTTATCCTTTATACGGGCTACTCACTTCCGTTGCTTTTAGCCACATTAACAATAATGTTTGTACTTAAAGCCGCCATCATGATATATTTTGGCAGTAACATATTAAACAGTGAAAATAGTACTCCAATAAATAATTTAGGAAAACAATGGTTTTATCTTGGCTTATTCGATACTATTAGCGTGATAGGCAAATGGCTCGATAAATGGGTGATATTGCTATTACTTTCTTTTTCACAGTTTGCTATTTATTTTAATGGCGCCTACGAAATCCCTGTATTCGGTTTAATGATCACTGCTGTAGGCAACATAATGGTAATCGAATTATCAAAAAACAACGATAGTAAATTAGCAACTAACAGAATACTTTTTAGTGACTCCTCTTTACTTCTTGCCAGTATTGTATTCCCTTCATTTGCTTTCTTACTTTTTTATCATCATGATTTTTTTATACTAATTTTTAGTCACAAATACACCGCATCCATCTCTATCTTTTTTATTTCCATTTTTGTTTTGCCGATAAGGATAACTAATTACAGCGCAGCTTTACAGGCATACAATCGAAATGACCTAATTGCCAAAGCTGCAGTAATAGATCTGGTGTCGGCTATCGTTTTAATGCTCATCCTCTATCCAACACTACAGATGAAAGGATTAGCGATAGCATTTGTAGTAGCTACCTACATTCAAACGTTGTATTATTTATGGCAAACTTCAAAAATTTTACAGGAAAGGATCAGCAGCTTTTTCCCGATAAAGAAGTTGATTGTAGTGATACTATTATCTGTTGTAGTGACAGGAAGCACTTATTGGCTATTTAGCAAATTAATATTCCCAATAAATATGATTGGCGGCATCGTTGTATGTGCATTACTAATTATAATTCTATTGTACTTTCAATTGAAGAAGATCAAGCTTGATTTCCCTGTGATTAGAAAAACAACTGCTACCCTTTTTCGCCAATAATATTAAAGCCGAAAGCATCTGTAGTTGTTACTGCAACTTTACAATAGCCTCTTTTACGAAACCATGCCGCAGCTTCCTGCTGACTATGCTCCCATCGAAATTCAGGAGAAAACCAATCAAGGATATCGATCATCATTTCCCTTTTATTTTGTTTGTTTTTCTTTATTCTTTTGATCACGTAACTAACGGGAAAAATTGTCGTCTTATACAAATAGTATTGAAACTTTAATGGCAATCTGGATGTTATTTTACGAATAGCATTAAACAAATTATGGATAAGGTCCTTACGATTATGATATAACCACACACTCAACTTACCGCCATTTTTTATAGTTGGAGATAAACAGGAAAACGACAACTCCGAATTGTTGGTAGCGATCAATACACCGCTGCTATGTACAATATCAAAATAATTAAATGCAACCGGTGGAAATTGAATATCTCCTTGTATAAAATGAGCGTTGATGTGCCCGTTTCTTGCATACGCCTTCTCAACACTGTTACTAAAATCCATTCCTATATTGGAAATTCCTTTTGCGGCAAGCAATGAATTCAACAAACCATTGCCACAACCCGCATCAAAAATAACCTTGTCTTTTAATGAATCGATTGTCTCATCTGTTTCTTTTAAAAAGCGATCGATCATTTCTTCTTCATCAGCATCCCATGTTTTATCTTCTTCATAATTAAAAATGCTCCATTCTTGAGTAAAACTCTTTTTGGTTCGTTTATTTTTTTTCTGTGCAAAAGCAATCAGATCTCCATACTTCAAAAAAACATTCATTTTTCTTTCCTCGTAATCATTCATTGCCGCATTTAAAAAACCTTCAAAATCAACAATTGCCTCCACCGTTAAACGAGGTACTCCTTTTATAACGGGATAAAAACAATCTTCATCCGCATATAAAATAGCTTCTTCAATCACATCAATTAACTGTCCATCAAATTCTTTTTTTACTTTTTTCAAAATAGAGATCGTTAGCTTACTTCTTGTAACAGGGCACCGTAATAATTCAACCAAAGACTCTTGCATAATACTTCTTTATTATAATAAGTTTACAAGATAGATATAAAATCTATTGAATACAATGCTCAAAAAACACTCCCTCACTAACGAGAAATACATCTACATAAAAGATTTATTAACTTACAGCAGAAATAAATACTCATGTCACTTTTAAGAAGAATTAGCAGCAAAGCAAAAACAGAGATCAATACAGGTTTTGGAACAAACACATCTGCTTATGGAGGTAGATTAATGAATAAAAATGGCCGACCTAATATTGAGAAAAGAGGTGTTGGTTTATTAGAAGGTGTTAGTTGGTATCACACTATGTTGGATCTTCCTTTTTGGAAATTCATTTCGATACTATTATTGTTTTTCATTCTAATTAATTTTCTATTTGCAGGAATTTATTATGCAGTTGGGATAGAACATCTTAACGGATTAAATAGTACTAATTCAGAAGCTAAATTTGTTGATGCCTATTTTTTTAGTACCCAAACATTTACTACAGTAGGTTACGGTCGAATAAACCCTATGGGCTTTGCTACAAGTGCCATTGCTGCAATAGAAGCATTGGTTGGATTATTGAGTTTTGCATTGGCAACCGGTTTATTTTATGGACGTTTTTCAAAACCCGAAGCTTTTTTAAAATTTAGTCAAAATGCTATTATTGCTCCTTATAAAGATGGAACTGCTTTTATGTTCAGGGTGTCACCTTATAAAAATACGAGTCTTACGGATGCTGTCGCAAAGGTTACCATCGGGTTATTTATAGAAGATGAGAATGAAAATGGAAAAACAAGAAATGTTTTTTATAATGCACCTCTCGAATATAGTACCGTTAATTCTCTTACATTAAGTTGGACAATTGTACATCCGATAAATGAGGATAGTCCTTTTTATACATTTACTGTAGAAGATTTTGCAAAAGCTAAAGGCGAGATCATCGTATTTATGAAAGCTTTTGATGATATGTTTAGTAACGAAGTTGTGAGTCGCAGTTCTTATTTGCTTAATGAAATTATTGTAGGTGCAAAATTTGACCCTATGTATTTTCAAAGCCCAGATCATAACAAAACGGTATTGGACATTGATAAATTAAATAGCTATACTCTTATAGATATAAGTAGCATATTACCTGTCAGTAAAAATATTGCAACGCAATAATTTTTATAAATGCCGTGCTCAAATTATAAGCCCGGCTGTACATTTACTGATCTTGTACGGTTAAGTTTAAGATCACTTAGAATACTTGATTTCGGACTAATACTTATACTAAAGAACCTGTTAACTGCAGAGTTTGAAACACTAATAGCCATTTGCCAGCAATGCATATCTCTTGCCAATGTTAAACTTATGAGCCCTAATTGTCGATTCGAAATATCATAGTTTCCTGATACCCCTGCCTGCCATTTTGGTGTTAAAGCAACCGTTGCATTAAAATTACTATACTGAGTAACAACATATTGAGTAATGTAACTGAAATAAGTATTAACGATACCCGTAGTTGTAGTATGACTTACAGACAATGAATAAGTAAGCGACAATGTCCAAGGAACACTGAAATCAGTATGCGCGGCAGGATTATTGCTCACATAAGCAGCTTCCTGTTGGTAATCATTTAATGGCAATCCTGTTGCAGGATCTAAGTTTGTGTAAGGCTGTACCAAAGAATGTGACGGCACCTGCTTTTTTTGATCTCCTCCTTTAAATTGTGTAGAAAGTGCAAGATTTGCACTGGTCAATTCACCTACTGAAAATCCTTTATCACCTTTCCATGCTAATTTATTAACTCTTTGCCCAATAGCAGTATGCTGATAGGGATCTATCGTTGCTCCCGCTGTTACATTAATTTTATTAAATAAATTGGTACTTGCACTGATAGCAAATGGACTTAACTGAAATGAATCCGCTAAGAAGTTGTAACTGCCCGTAATATTCAAGGCATCTATCAAAGTAATCTTTTTAACTCCTGCTGCGCTTGTATCAGACTTAGATTTAACCTTTGCTTGTATATTATTATTAATACCAAAAGTCAGTCCTCCAAATCTTTGTTCGCTAAAGGCCCCATATATTCCATTCTCATAGTATGATCTTCTAGTAGCATTACCTAAAGTATCATATGAATTATAATAACTACCCGCATTCATATTTGGCACATAGCTAATTGACACACTCGGCGTTATTAAATGCCGTATAGCCTGCACTTCCGATTTTTTACCAAAATTAAACATACCAAATATCTTGGTTGTAAATGCTACCGCAAACGACATACTGCGTGCAGTAAAAAAACCTTTTTGAACCGATGTGTCTAATTTATCGGTCACACGACCGTCTTGTGTAACAATTGTTTTTTGCTGGTACCAACGCTCGGTATAACTAACGCTTGGTGCTATATTTATAGCACCTAATTGAGGTAATGATAAAGTTATAGGTATAGAATGATTGGCTCCCCATTGAAAATTTTGATTAAGTTGAGGAAAAGCTTTTGTAGTTGTATCATCAAAATAATGAGTGGTACTCTGTATACCGGAATTAAGACCTATTCCTATATTCTCATACCATTTTAAAGAACCTATAGCTTCTTTTTTTCTAAAAGGATACAATGTATTTAGATTGAGACTTATTGTTGGTAATGCTATATTGGTTTCTTTCGTAACAGAGTTCTGACTAGCTGTTCCATTAACGGTATAGCTGTATGTCTTAAATGTTCTGGCATAATTTATACTGGAATTAGAAGAGTTGGCAAATGGCGCTTGCGGGTTAGTTGTTACATAAGTATTATAGGTTGCGCTTCCATAAAGAACACTGGCGCCAAATGTTTGGCCGGGTATAGCTTTTGAATCACTTTGGTGAACCCACCTGATCTGATAGGTTTTTTTGACAGCATAATCAGGATCATCTTTAAAATTATACTTATAGTTTTGATAAGATAGATCAAAGTTGCCTGAATAATGATATCGCTTATAATACCGGGGATTAACATCCATCGTCCAGCTACCATAAGAATATATATTGCTTTTTAATATTACATCCCAATACTGGTTTATCACTTTATAATAGCCTAATCCTTGTAATGCTAATCCAAAAGTTTGATCTTCCGTAAACGTAGGTGGTAAAATACCCGAATGCCTTCCCTGTGTTAAAGGGAAAATACCAAAGGGCAAATAAAGTGGTATTGGTACACCTTCAATTTCCGGGTGAATCGGCCCTGTGATGGCTAGTTTTTGATTGATGAATTTTATTTTATTACTTACAAATGCAAAGTGAGGTGTATCCAAATTGCAAGTCGTAAATCTTGATTTATATGCATAAAAAACGTCTGCATCTATTTTTTTTATTTTCTCTCCATATACAAACATCTCTCCCTGCTGCGTATAGGTACCTTTTGTAAGTCCCTTACCAGTCTTCATATTAAAACGAATACTATCACTCACTGTTTTAAAATCCTTATCGTGATATGTCGGAAAAGCTGTTGGCTTTCCTGTACTGTCTTTTGTTATATAAGCAGATATTATTCCCGTTTCCTGATTAAACTCAATACCCGGTGCTGTTAACTCATTATCCTTGTATGTGGTTTTAGCTTCTTTACCATATAAGGTTATTTTTTTAGTAGGTACTTCCAATACCATAGAATCATCAGCATGATACACAACGGGTGCATCTAAAGATCCCTTTGCTACTTTAAATCCTATCGTATCTTTTTTGATGCGGAACTTAGTTGTGTCCATCGTTGTATCTGACAGATGAGCAAGTGCATCACTATCATTAACAGCGGACTGTGTTGTATCACTTAAAATAGTAGCAGAAGATCTCGCAGGAACTGTATCAAGAGAATTATATTGGCTCGTTTCCGTGTAAGTATGCGTGCGGCCATTACTTACCAGCACCATTGCCAGTAAAAGCAACATCACGAATGACGCTAATATATATTTTGTATTACCTTTGTGAACTTTATTCATTACAGTTGGCCGCAAAAATAATCATATTAGCTACAACATGGTGTGAATTAACGCATAATTACTAATTGTCTTAAAACCAGTTTCGAAATGTTGAAGAAAAAGATGTTCGTACCCGCTTTATTGATAGTGGGTTTGCTCTCTATACAAACGATTGCCCGGGCACAAAAAAAAATAAAAACAATTATTGTAGATGCGGGGCATGGTGGTAAAGATGGCGGCGCACATGGTGGATATGAAGGTGGTCTTAACTCATGGGAAAAAAATATTACGCTTGCTATCAGTAATAAATTAGTTGCGGAGTTGCAAAAGGAATTGCCCGATGTAAAAATAGTTCCTACACGTACCACGGATATTTATCAATCTCCTCCGGAAAAAGCAAATATTGCTAATCAAAATAAAGGTGATCTGTTCATCTGTATTCATGCCGATGCGGTGCAATTACAAACTGGTAGAAGACAGATCGGTACTAAATCTATCGTTAGACAAGATGTTATATATATAGGAAAAGGGAAGAAAAGAAAGAAAAAATTTGGTAAAAAATACAATGAAGTTGTTCCCGTGTACGATTATTATAAGATCGGAAGTCCGAGAACAGGCACCAGCATTTGGTTATTTGCCGCTCATAAAACAACGGATAAATTAGATGCCATAGAAAAAGGCGGACAATTGGGAGAAGAAGATGTACAGATCGACAGTACAGCGGATAGTACCATGACCAATATCAACTTCGGAGATCCTCGAGAAACAAGAATGCTGGCGCAGGTTTATGCTAAACGTTACCAGGAAAAAAGTATAGAGTTGGCTGATCTGATTAATGACCAGATAGCTTCAACTAACCGTCCTGCTTTAGGTGTTTATCAGCGTCAAAAAGGTATATGGGTATTACAGGCTACAAATATGCCGGCTGTATTAATTGAAACAGGCTTTATTACTAACTATAACGATGAACGCTATTTAAACAGTGATGCGGGGCAGCAAGAAATAGCAGAATGTATAGCCAGGGCAATTAAACAATATAAAGATCAGGTTGAAAACTCCAAAGGTGGAGCAACTCCTAAATCTCCCCCTTTACCAGACGCTGTAAGCGACAGCACTAAAACACAATAGAAAGTTATCTTTAAACAGTTTTATTAAATATTAAATATTAGCTCCGCAGATTTGCTATTTTTGACAAAATAAAAACAGGCTCATTAAGATGAATATATCAAATGAAACAAAAATTGGTGCACTTGCCGCTGTGGCAATTGTATTTCTGAT
>Ga0206994_1019_pt2 | contig 34523 bp, 27 predicted proteins | sample Alteio_BWMinCont_4_FD_153485 | JGI IMG/M metagenome (GOLD analysis project Ga0206994, IMG submission 153485) | Enriched cells from forest soil in Barre Woods Harvard Forest LTER site, Petersham, Massachusetts, United States -... | ecosystem: Environmental > Terrestrial > Soil > Temperate forest >...
GGCTTAGTGGCCAGAAGAATTAACAAAACTTTAACTAAATGTATATAAAGTCGAACTGTGTAGAGAAATGTTTTTTAAGTTTCTTTTTTACCTCGTTTATGTCGGGCATATACTTTAACTCTTTTTCCATAGATGTAACAGCTTTGTCTGTAATACCACAGGGAACTATGAGCGAAAAATAATTTAAATCAGGGTTTACATTGAATGCAATGCCGTGCATAGTTACCCAATGGCTGCTTCGTACACCCATCGCACATATTTTACGTGCCTTACCCAAGGATTCAGGTTCCAGCCAAACACCGGTGGAGCCATTCAACCGTTGACCTTTAATTCCATATTCAGTAAGAGTATGGAGTACACCTTCTTCCAGTGTCCTCATGTAGCGATGAATGTCGGTAAAGAAATAATCGAGGTTAAAGATAGGATAAACCACAATTTGCCCCGGGCCATGGTAGGTGATATCCCCCCCCCGGTTTATCTTATAATAGGAAATGCCACGTTTTTGGAGCTGTTCAGAATTGATTAAAAGATTAGATTCTGCACCGCTTTTACCCAGTGTAAAAACATGGGGATGCTCACAAAAAATAAGATAGTTACCTGTAAATTCCTGCTCGTCCGGAGGACGGTTTCTATTGGCTAACTTTTTGTCTATTACTTCCCTGAAAAGCTTTTCCTGGTATTCCCAGGCTTCTTTGTAATCAATAAGCCCCAGGTCAATAAATTTTACCTTGCGGTTCATTTGCTCGCTAACTCACCCTTCAGGTTATTAATAACCTGTATGTCCATAGCATCTACATTACGTTGTTCCGAGAGGAAGTACGATACCCAGTCGCCAAAATGTATCCAATAGAGTTTCTTTGCAACCGCAGTATCGCCCTTACTATAGATTTCAATGACCTCCCCTGAATACTTCTTAAATATTTTTTTACAAAATTCCCAGCGTAGCTGGTTACGGGGATGCTCGTCTTTGTCCTGGAAAATAATAACTGCTATCTCAGGATATGCTTGGCTCCAACCAACCAGTTCATTATGGTTCATTTCAGGCAACACATGATGCCAGCATAGTATTTTGGAGTTCTCATTTAATTGCTGTCTTAAACGTATTGCCACACCCTCGTGAAGTGCAGTACAATAAATCACAGGCATTTTATCATAGAGCTTTTTTGCAATATGATGAGCCTCATTCATAATTGCTTCCTGCTCTTTTTGCAATGTATCGGCTATACTGTCAATTTCTACGCTCTTTTGTGGGGCAAGTCCATAATGAGAAATGATGTGCAGAAGCTGGGTGAGAGAGTATCCTAAACAGCTCCTGGGAGGCATGCCTCCGGGTAACACTATAGCATCATTTCCATCCTTTTTTGCCCATTCAAGTAATTTTCCGCCGGAGGTCACACAAATTATGTTGGCTTTGTGTTTCTGGGCAATAGAATAGCATTCAAGGGTTTCTTCCGTATTGCCGGAATAAGACGAACATATTACAAGCGTATGTTCATTCACATATAACGGAAGCGAATAGCTTTTCAGAACTTCAATAGGAACCGTGCATTCATCAAAAAGTATTTCTTTTACAATAGTACCACCAATACCGGAGCCTCCAAGCCCGCAAATAATAATTTTGTCTATGGGTGACTTTATAGGTGACAATTTTGCACTCGCAGCTATAGACACCGCTTCTTTCAATTGGTTGGGAAAACGCTGAATTAAATCTTTCATCATAATAATTGGGTAAAAGAAAATGCAAAAATACGATTCCTGCGTTAATTAAAGATGCAGAGGGCTATGCCATTTAGATAGTAGCTCCTTAAGACTTTGCTCTGAGACGTTTCATAACATCACTTACAAGGCCGGTGTCATCGGGCGAAATGACAATTTTATATTTATGATTTTTTACTGCTATTACTACCTTGTTTCTCGAATTAGCCGCATACATCATAAATGTACCCAACTTACTATTAGAAAAATAACCACTATAGCCAAACAGTCCTCCGTTGCCAAAAGTCCGGATGGTCCCTCTAAAGTCATCACTGTTTAGTAGGCTTATACTCTCAATATCTAACAAGAGAATCTCTTTATTGAGAGATGTGAATGGCCTTACAATAATCAATTTTTCATCTGTAACTTGGTAAGATGCTACCCGGTATGGGTAAAAACAGAAGATTAAAATGGCAGGTATGACTGATACGCAGAGTCCCCCATACCATGGATAAAACGAGAATGATATAAAGATGCCGGCAATCACCATAATAAAGAGAAACCCGGTGATTATTTTGGCAAACATGTCGAGGCTGGTAGTGTATGTATCCATAGGCTTTTTATTTAAGGTGTATTTTTTGAAACTGGGATTATTTTTCCATTAAAAAAGTTTGTTCCGGTAAGTGCGAAATCCCTGATGTATGCAGCCATAAGCAGGGGAGTCATTTCTGTTCTTTCTCCGGGGAAGGCTTCTTCAAACATTTCTGTTTGTACGGCTCCGAGCATCAAACAATTTACAAAAATATTACGATCTTTAAATTCTTCTGCGAGGCATTCTGTTAGGGTTGCAAGTGCTGCTTTGCTAGAACTATAAGCACTCAGACCGGGAAATTTCATACTCCCTTGCAGGGCACCCATACTCGATATATTTACAATATGAGTAGGCAACTGTCCTTTACCCATATAGGGCAATAGAGCACGGAGGAATTCAAATTGTGAAATTACATTTACACGATACATATATTCCACCTCTTCCGAAGTTAGGTCCTCCATTGGTTTATTTACCAATGCGCCTGCATTATTAATCAGTATATCTACTGAATTGATATGGGAAAGTACCTGAAGGGTGATATCTCGCTTAAAGTCTTTATTATTAAAATCAACCACAGCAGGGTATACCATCGAACCACGATAGTTCAAGGAACATTCTCTTTTTAATTGTTCCAACTTGAGCCTGTTTCGGGAAATAGCAACTACTTTATTTTTACTATCCGATGCAAATAACTTGGTCAGTTCATATCCAATTCCCCTGCTTGCCCCTGTAACTATTATATTCATATTCTAAGCATGAAAGTCACAAAGGTAAAAGCTTATGGATTATATCACATTCCTTTTTATAAAACTTATAACCTTTTAATGCTCGTTTCTTTTGTAAACTTGCCTCATAAATTAATTTATGCACGGCACAGGCTTTGGTTATATTCTTGCATTTATTGCCATGGTAACGGGGAGCTTTTCCTTATTCCCTTTCACGGATGCTACAAGGAAATGGGGTCCTGTTGCCATTAATCATTTCAGGTTATTAGTGGGTTTTGTTCTATTGAGTATGCTGGTTATGGCAATTGATAAAAAATCTCCTGTCACATTATTTACATCGCCTTCTGCGGTTGAGTACGCTTATTTGCTTGTATCTGGAATAATTGGTCTCGTGGTGGGCGATTATTTTGGGTTTCATTGTGTGGCCATACTTGGGGCTAAACGATACAGTATTTTCACTACTATTGACCCGGGTGCTGCACTGGGCTTTAGCTTTATCTTGATTGGTGAAAGCATTAATTATATAGGCATTATAGGGATGGCGGTTACTGTAGGCGGTATGGTTTGGTTTGTCCAGGCAAGCAATACCGGAGAGATAGAAGAACATTTCGTACACGAATATGGAAAAGCAAGTAAAGGCGTATTATTTGGTGTGCTGGCTGGTCTTTGCCAGGGTTTACAAATGGCATTGACTAAAAAAGGGCTCACCGGAGAATTAGTTTTTATTTCACCTGTTCATGCTACGTGGATAAGAGTATTCGGAGCTGCTTCTGCTTATTTCATATTTTCTTTTGCAAGAGGCAAATTTAAGGAAGATGTATTCCAACCAATTTGGAACGAAAAAGGAACTATTGTTAAAGCTACCTTAGCAACTGCTTTAGGCCTGGTAGTATCTGTCGGGCTTGTTGTATGGAGCCTTACATTGTGCAAGGTTGCGGCAGTTCAAACTATACTTTCGCTCGCCCCTGTTATTACTATACCTATGGCCTATTTTCTGTATAAAGAGAAAATGAATCTTCAAACTTTTTTTGCCGGAATTATTTCTATTTTTGGAGTATATGTACTTATTTGGAGGGACCATATCGCTTCATTTTTAAGTTTGCATTTGCATTAATCCTTAATTTTACATTCAAATAGTAGTTGAAATGCCTGTAAAGAAAGATTTACTGAAAGATAAATTTCTTGATCCAAAAGCCTATAACACGGTTTTCATAAATCATGAAGATGAGGAAAAGGCAAAAAAGGAACTGATGAATATCCTGGTGGAGTTGATTTGCGACGGACGACACCAATCGGATAAAAACCAGGTGTATGCATTCTTAAAGGAAGAACCTAAAGCAGTAGATTTATTGATGACTGCTATAAATGAAGCAGGACCTGAGAATAAGAGAAAACTATTGCTAGCCTGCTGGGAGGCAGACCTTGATTGTACTTCCAATATAGCGATGTTTGTGGGAATTGTGATGAAAGATGATTTTCCGGTTGCAATTGAGGCACTTACCTGTATTGAAAATATGCATGGGCATATTTCTTCTGAAAAGGCTGGCGAGTTGCTTAATCAAGTTATGGGAATGTACTCTACACAAATCGAAACTCCTAAAGGACCCCTGTTGGCTGATCTAATAGAATTACTAAGGAAATGGCAGTAAAATCCGGAGGCAATAAAACGTATTTTTTGCTTTTGATTCTGCTCATAGGATTGTATTCTTGTAGCTTTGTCAAGAAGAACACCCCCGTGAAAAAGCCTGTTGCACGCGCTTTTGATGTTTACATCTATCAATCGGATATTGAAGGAATTGTTCCCAAAAGCACAAAACCTGCTGATAGTGTTAAAATAATGAATGAATACCTTACACGCTGGATGCAACAGCAGGTAATTGTTCACCAGGCATTAAATAATTTAGACCCTAAGCAAATTGATTTTACAAGGCAGATAGAGGATTATAAGAATTCACTTATAATTTATGAATATGACAAAGAGCTGATAAAAGAAAAATTAGATACCAATATTAATGAACAGGAATTAGAGGATTATTACAACCAGAACAAAAAGGATTTTCAACTAAAAAATGATATTGTAAAAATTATATACGTTAAAGTACCTAATAAAACAACCGGTCAGGATAAGTTGAAGGGATGGATAAATTCTACCAATATTAAGGACCGGGAAAAACTGGCCACTTTTTGTTACCAAAGTGCTTCCAACTATTTTTTGGATGATAATGTATGGCTGATGTTTGATGATGTGTTGAAAGAGATTCCTATTGAAACCTATAATGAGGATATTTTTCTGCAAAACAATAACAATCGTATTGTACAGATTTCAGATACTAATAGTACCTATTATTTAGGTATTAAAGGCTATATGATAAAAAATAGCATATCGCCCCTTTCATTTGAAAAAGACAATATTAAAAAGATACTTCTTAATAAACGCAAAATGGACCTGGTAGAAAAAATGAAACTCAACTCATTTGAGCAGGCACAGGTACACAATGATGTAGAATTGTATAAATAATTTTGAAGTGAAACTTCTTCTTTCATTCACCTTCTGGACGAGGCATATTTTTCGTCTCAAAATTAGAAATAACTGAAGCAGGCATTTATCAGCTTCTTAGCATGGAAAGAAATAATAAGTCCGGCAAACGAGTACCAGTCATCTTTGCCATTTCCTCTTTCAGTACCAACCATACTTGCTTTATCAGGATTAAGGCTGGGGTTTGAAAGTGCCAATGCTGTCTTGGCATTAGGGCCCTGTTGTGCAGCTAACTCGGCAGGATTGGGATACACTCCACTAACATCATCTAAGTAGCCGGTAAATGTTTTACGCATTCCCCATTCAAGGGTAATACAGATAGTTTTGGAGAAAGATGTTTTTATTCCTATTCCAAAGGGGATACAAGGTTGAATAAGATGATAAGGTGCAGAAGCATTGGATGGGGTGCCTTGTCCTTCGGTATGAAGGGGTTGCAGTTCATACCACTGCCCATTATATTCTCCATAGGGGTCCATACGGAAGATGCCTATTCCTCCAAAAATATAAGGGCTGAATATATGCTTATCACTGCCTATTTCATACTCAAGAAAGTTAAATTCCATCTGCGCTGAAAGTTCATATATCGAAGATTTAAAATTTAAATTCCGTTGCTGTTGATAAAGAGAAGATGACCTGGAATCATCTGCAGTTACTTCTCCGGCAAACGCATTAAATCTTGCTGCAAAACGGTTATTGAGGTTATACCTATATACCAAGCCCCCGGCAGGACGAGTAAATTGGTTAAAGAACCCATTGGGATTCAGATCTCCTAAATAAAAGGAACATCCCAAAAAAATCCCGATTTCAGAACTTTTTCCCTGGGCAAAAGAAACAGATACCGATGCAACCAGGCATGTTACTGCAAAAAATATTTTTTTAAACTTGGTTACCAAGATTTATAGGGATGTTATAAGTGACCGTTTACGCCTCAAAGGTAGTGAATTATTTGGTTCTTTTGGTTTAATTTTGTGTTCTTTGCCAATTATTATATGAATTATATATATATTTGCACCGGATTTTGTGAGTTGGATAAGATTTCTTCCATTATTAAAAGTATAGGCAAGGAGGGCTCAGGCGACCTCCTTTGTTGTTTATATGAAGCGCCTGGAGTAGTTAAAAATTGTAAGTTTTAAAATTATAGTCATGGCTAAGACCGTAAAAAATCTGGTAGAGCAAAAAGAAATTACACATCTCAATATTATTGAGTCGTTTTCAGAATTTAAAGAAATTAAAAGTATTGATAAGGCTACCCTTATGAATGTGATTGAGGATGTTTTTAAAGCCATGTTACGTAAACGGTTTGAAACAGATGAAAACTTTGACATTATAGTGAACCCTGACAAAGGCGATGTGGAAATATGGAGAAACCGTGTTATTGTGGAGGATGACAAAATTGAAAATCCCAATACGCAAATTCCATATTCAGAAGCTAGAAAAATAGAGCCTGACTTTGAAGTAGGCGAAGACGTATCGGAGCCGGTAAACTTTTTGGATTTCAGCCGTAGGGCAATTCTGGCGGTAAGGCAGAACCTAAGCTCCCGCATTTCGCAGCTGGAAAAGGAAACACTCTTCCATAAGTATAAAGACAAAGAAGGAGATATCATAAGCGGCGAGGTATACCAGATTTGGAAAAAAGAAATTTTGGTTATGGATGATGATAGTAATGAACTCATTCTCCCCCGAACCGAACAAATTCCTTCCGATTTCTTTAAAAAGGGTGACACTATACGTGCAGTTGTTCTTTCGGTGGAAATGAATGGTACTAATCCTGTAATTACCTTGTCGCGTACGGCTCCTGCCTTCCTCGAACGCTTGTTTGAAATGGAGGTTCCTGAAATATTTGACGGGCTTATTACTATTAAAAAGATTGTTCGTGAACCGGGTGAAAGAGCCAAAGTAGCTGTGGAATCATATGATGACCGCATCGATCCCGTGGGAGCTTGTGTAGGTGTAAAAGGTTCACGTATTCATGGAATTGTAAGGGAGTTGAAAAACGAAAATATTGATGTGATTAATTTCACCACCAATCCCACCTTGTTTATTACTCGTGCATTGAATCCGGCAAAAATTACTTCTATAAAAATTGATGAACCCACCAAACATGCTGATGTGTATTTGAAACCCGACCAGGTATCACTTGCTATAGGTAAAGGAGGACACAATATCCGTCTGGCAGCAAGGCTTACAGGCTATGAAATAGATGTGTATAGGGATGCGGAAAATTATACCGAAGACGTTCCATTGGATGAATTTGGAGATGAAATAGAAGGATGGATATTAGATGCCCTGAAATCTATTGGCTGTGATACAGCAAAGAGTGTATTAGAACTAAGCGTTGAAGACTTGGCTAAGAGAACAGATTTGGAAGAAGAAACGATAAAAGAAGTAAAGAGCATCTTACAAAAAGAATTTGAATAAACCGGGGATAACCCTGGATGATATATGGCAGCAGAAGGTGTACATAGGTTAAGTAAAGTGGCGAAAGAACTCAATGTGAGCGTGGGTACGCTCGCAGATTTCCTGACTTCAAACGGGTTTAAAATAGATTCAAACCCGAACGGGAAAATTACGGATGCGCAATATTCTCTGGTAAGAAAGGAATATGAAGGCGAAAAAAAGGTAAAGGATGAGGCTATACTTATTCAAAAAGAGAAAGAGAGTGTTTATGCTGAAGAAGAAGCGAAAAAATCTACTCTTGCTGAAACCCCTGTAAAACCTCAACCACAGCCTGTGGCTAAACCTGAGCCCAGGGAAAAGGTAAAACTGGAAGGCCCAAAGATTACGGGGAAAATAGAATTGCCTCCTAAGAAGACGGCTCCAGTAGCTAAGGAAAAAGAAGTTCCTCAGATTAAAGAGGCTGCAAAACCTAGTGCCCCTGAACCTAAAAAAGCAGAAGAACCGAAACTGGTAGAAAAACCAAAACCTGCTCCCCCTCCTGAAAAACTTAAGGAAGATTTTGTTCCTACCAAATTCAGCAAGCTGGAAGGTCCTACCATTGTGGGTAAAATTGAGTTACCGCAAAAACCTGTCGCTTCTTCCAATGCCGAGACAACTCCTAAAGGAGGTGGCGGTGCAGGAGCTGGTAAGAAACGGAAAAGAATCTTCAAAAAAGAATATAGCCGTGAGGATATTAATCAGGCTGCAAAACCCTCCGGAGCTGGCAAGCCACAGGGAACCCGGGAACGTGAGCAACGTCCTGAGCTAACAGATGAAGAAATTCAGAACCAGATAAAGGAAACCCTTGCCCGCCTGAGTGGTTCTGGTAAATCAAAAGCTGCCAAATATCGCCGCCTAAAGCGCGACATGATGAGTGAAAAGATGCAACAGGAGGCAGAACAGATTGAAGCAGATAAGCAAATTATTAAGGTTACCGAATTTGTTTCTGCCAATGAGCTTGCCAAGATGATGAATGTGCCTATACAGGACGTTATTTCAACCTGTATGACACTGGGTCTTTTTGTTTCCATTAACCAGCGTCTGGATGCAGAAACCATTGCAATTGTAGCGGAAGAATTTGGTCATAAGGTAGAATTTGTAAGCGTAGAGGTCCAGGAATCGGTAAGGATTGAAGAGGATAAAGAAGAGAATATGGTACCCCGTCCTCCTATAGTAACCGTTATGGGTCACGTTGACCATGGTAAAACTTCCCTGCTTGACCACATACGTAAAACTAACGTAATTGCAGGTGAAGCAGGTGGTATAACCCAGCATATCGGTGCGTACAATGTTACCTTGGAAAATGGTAAAAAAATTACCTTTCTCGATACTCCGGGCCACGAAGCATTTACTGCCATGCGTGCACGGGGTGCGCAAGCTACAGACATTGCCATTATTGTGGTAGCAGCCGATGATGGTGTGATGCCTCAAACCAAGGAAGCTATAAACCATGCCCAGGCAGCAGGTGTACCCATGATTTTTGCCATTAATAAAATTGATAAGCCGGGTGCCAATCCTAATAAAATAAAAGAAGAACTTGCCAATATGAATATATTGGTGGAAGATTGGGGGGGCAAATTCCAGGTAGAAGAAATATCAGCTAAAACAGGAACACATATTAACGAGCTTTTAGAAAAGGTTCTGTTAGAAGCGGAATTACTTGAATTAAAAGCGGACCCCGATAAAAAGGCACATGGAATTGTCATCGAATCGGCGCTTGACCGTGGAAAGGGATATGTAGCAACAGTGCTTATTGAAGGCGGAACTTTGCATGTTGGCGATATTATTGTTGCAGGATGTTTTAGTGGAAAAGTAAAGGCCATGCATAATGAAAGAAGTGTGCCTATTGACGATGCAACACCAGCCATGCCGGCATTGATTTTAGGCTTGGATGGCGCTCCGCAGGCAGGTGACCAGTTTCATGCAGTGGCAACCGAGCAGGAAGCACGTGAAATTGCCAACAAGCGTTTGCAATTGCAACGTGAACAAGGCTTAAAAACACGCAAACATATTACCCTTGACGAAATTGGAAGACGGTTGGCAATAGGAGACTTTAAAGAATTGAATGTAATTGTAAAAGGTGATTTTGATGGTTCTATTGAAGCTCTTTCAGATTCTTTGTTAAAGCTTTCAAATCTTAAAATACAAGTTAATATTGTACATAAGGGTGTAGGACAGATTACCGAATCGGATGTATTGCTTGCATCAGCATCCAATGCTATTATTTTGGGATTCCAGGTGCGCCCTTCCCAAAGTGCCCGTAAAATAGCCGAACAGGAACAAATTGATATTCGTCTTTACTCTATCATATACGATGCTATTAATGAGGTGAAAGCCGCTATGGAAGGTATGCTAAGTCCTGAGGTGCAGGAGAAAATTACCTGTAATATAGAAGTGCGCGAGGTGTTCAACGTGTCTAAGGTAGGAAGTGTGGCTGGTTGTATGGTCCTCACTGGTAAGATTACACGGAATACTAAAGTGCGGGTAATTCACGATGGTATTGTAGTGCACACCGGCGATTTAGGTTCCCTCAAGCGCTTTAAGGAAGACGTGAAGGAAGTGGCTTCAGGCTATGAGTGTGGTCTTAATATAGCAGGCTTTAACGATGTTAAAGTTGGCGACATTATTGAAGGTTACGAGCAGGTAGAAGTGAAGGCTAAATTGTAAAATCCTTTATTTTAGTATGGATTCTAACTTGTCAGAACGGTATCTTTCTGTTCGAAATACTGTTCCACAGACGGTTGAGCTGGTGGTAGTCTCCAAAAACCAAAGTGTAGAAAAAATAAAAACTATTTATGATGGGGGACATCGCAGCTTTGGGGAAAACAAAGTGATGGAGTTATTGGATAAAAAACACCTTCTCCCTCCGGATATACAATGGCATTTGATAGGCCACCTTCAGACTAATAAAGTAAAATACATTGCTCCTTTTGTTCATTTAATACATTCTCTTGATAGTACGAAATTGGCTGCTGAAATTGACAAACAGGCAAATAAACATAATCGGCTTATTGACTGCCTGTTAGAAGTATTTATTGCTTCCGAAGAAACCAAGTTTGGGTTTAGTTTTGAAGAGACACGGGATTTTTTGGATAATCAGAAATCAAAGTTCCCAAATATCAGGATAACAGGGTTTATGGGAATGGCAACCAATACGAATGATACACAGAAGGTGAAGAGGGAGTTCAAGGCATTGGCTGATTTTTACCATAAAAATGAAAAAATCTATAGTTTAAAGTACTTGTCCATGGGAATGACAAATGATTACCATATAGCGATAGAAGAAGGAAGCAATATGGTGAGGATTGGAAGTGCGATTTTTAATGAATAAGCAGGCCTTGAAAGCATTTCACTTCTCCAAACATAATAATTTTTATCTTTGCGCTCTTTTTAAAAGACCGTCTTACGATTGTCCGATGGTGTAACTGGCAACACGTCTCCCTTTGGAGGAGAAGAGTCCTGGTTCGAGCCCAGGTCGGACAACTGAAATAGAAAAAATTAAGCCTGTAAATGAGTAAGTTACGGGCTTTCTCTCTTGATTCGGTATAGTATTCGGTCAAACTTCCTCTGTAGCCCTTACCATATAAGGGCTTGGGCTATTTTCAATGGGCAAATCCTCGTCAGGCTCATCATCATAAATCAAAGTAAATTTTTTATCCGGCAGCATATTCTCTATACAAAATTGTACAAATGAACGTAAGAACGATGATACAGCAAAAGTTCTTGTTGGCTTAGCTGCTACTGGATTGATTATAGCAGGGCTAAGTGCATTATTGGGGATTAATTCAATTTTTCACTTTAGTAGAGCTTCCAGTACAATATTCAGTCAAACGTTTATACTAAGAATGTATTTGTGAAGTTGTGAGAATTGCCCCAAACTAGCAATAATTAACTCAAAGCCTCGTCATTTTGTTCTATCTTTGGAGCTAAGACACATACGCATGTAATTAAGAATGAAATATCAAACAAGCAATAAAATTAACCATGAAACAAAATCTAAGAAAAAATATAGCAAGGAAAAAACGCTCTGTCAAAAGGGGTGAGAAGAAGAAAGTTATGAAACTTCTATCAAAAAAGACGTCGACTTCTCGATAAGCAAGCAAATCATATCCATGAATGGACTGTGATGTTTTCTGATTCAGTACGGTATTCAGTCAAACGTTTATAGATTTGCATAAGTGTTATTAAAAATAGGGCCGGAATAGAACCGCTTTATAAGTGCGGATAGATATATATAGCTGTATTTAAGCTCTTCCAGGTCGAATAACTTATAAAAAGAGAAAATTAGGTCTGGTTTTAAACATCATAAGTGATATTCTTTTTTGATTAATTCGATAAGGTTTTGTGCAGCAATGCTTCTTTCATTTCCAATTTTTTCTCCCAGAATCAGTGCGCCATATAAGTATTGTGCACTAGTAATTAATTCATTTAATACAACAGGGTCTTCGGTAAGTAACGCAGTTGCATCGGTATGTATTTCTTTTTTTTCTTTTATTATGTTGAGTAGCAATTCCCCATCAAATATTTTTCCCATCTCATTTCCATAATCCGTAGCCCACACCATAATGGAGTCGTTATATTTTTTGAGTTCGCTTACTGAATGATAATAATATGAAATACCGTTTGCTACCTGTTGCCTGCTTATAAGTCGCAAGGTTCCGGAACTTTTCATTTGTTCATACGTACGTTCCGTCAGGAATAACTGCTTAAATTGCGGCAATACCATTCTTGCCGTATAGGCAAGTTTAGTAATATATTGTTTTCTTTCCGGGCTTTTTATAAGTTGTACAAGTGTGTCAATTAATTCAAATACAACTTTGTTGTTTTTTGTATAATTATTGGAAAGAACAATATCTGCCATTAAATCCTCTAACATATTTTGCATATAAACCCGCTCTTGTTTTTTTTCTACCAAACGTTCTCTTATATTCTCCGCTAAAAAACCCAAATACAGGGCAAGAAACATCATAGAAAATTCAAAAAAATAATGTCCAACTGTTTCCATTAGTTTTGTTCGAATTGATATAAATTAAGGTTTTTTTATTCCCTTACAAAGCTAAGGGATTTTTCATTTTCGACTCAAGCTTTTAGGGAAGCAGGAATTAAAATAATAATAGAGAACACTGATTACCTAATTAAAGCGACGTTCCCTTTTTTCTCAATTGTAGAACCATCTTTTAGTGTAGCTTTCATATACCACACGTATGTTCCCATATCCATGGCATCTCCACGGTAGTGGCCATCCCAGCCAATGGCAGGATTGTCGCTTTCAAAAACCTTGTTCCCCCAACGGTCAAAAATGTTAAAGTCCAGTATTTTAATGCAGTTGCCTCTTACATACAAAATGTTATTGTGTGCGGTATTCGGAGTAAAGGCATCGGGAACAAACACATCTCCACAAAGTAACCCGGGACCAACATCTATTGTAACACACGCGGTATCTTTACATCCTACGCTATCAACAAAAACGCAATATTGCTTGGTTACAGTAGGCGACGCCACAGGGTTGGGGCAGGTAGTGCAGCTTAATCCTGTATCGGGCTTCCACAGATACTGGTAGTTGGTTCCAGTAGAAACGAACAGCTGCGTTGACGTTCCGGCAGTTATACTAATAGTAGGGCTAATCTTTAAGTGCAACTTTCCTACAGGTAAAATAGTGACTGAAATGCTTCCGGTACATCCATTTTGGTCGGTTACTGTGCATGTATATGTGCCGGGTGATAAAGTGTCGATACTTGAATTAGTGTTACTTGAACCTGACCAACTATAAGTATAAGGACTTGTCCCTCCATTAGGGCTAATAGAAGCTGAACCATTTTTTTGCCCGCATACTGCGTTGGTTGTCAATGCAGTTGCAGTGACAGATGGAGGAATAGTAATATTATTAGTGATTATGGTTGAATCGCAGGGGCTGACAATATTTACTTTAACAGGATAGGTTCCGGGAGTGTTCCAAGAAATGCCTGTAGGGTTTTGCCCGGATAAAGTTGCCGGGGTACCGCCCATAAAACTCCAGGAATAAGTAGTGCTGGCAGTATCACAAGAGGAATTAGTTAAATTAAAAGTTACCGACTGCCCCTGGCAAGGTGTTAATGGAGTATTTTTAAATGTTGCTGTAACTTTCTGCCCTCCTGCCGTATCGCATGAATAGCTGCATAGCTTAACAAAAGCAGCATCCCCTAAAGCGCCGGTACCTCCATAAACAGATTGGAATGCACCCGGTGTTACCGGCAAATTTCCCTCCGTGGTTCCATTCAGGTAAGCCCAAACCCCATCTACAGCAATGCTTCCGGCAGTGAGGGGGCCTGTGGAACTATTGTTTACAAAAGTGGAACAAAGGAGTTGGCAATTTTGGCTGAATTTTGCCAGCCCCATACTGTTACCATTTCCTATCATTATTGACTGGAAAGAACATGCAGTAACAGGAAAATTATTGCTTGAAATATTAGAACCAACAGAAATATTATTGTTTTCATCAATGGCCAGCCCTGAAACTTCATCTGTTTTATTGCCTCCGAAATAAGTTGCCCAAACCCTCATGCCCGAAGAGGTAAACTTAACGATACCTCCATCATAAGCACCTCCAGGAAACACAGCTTGGTAAGCCCCGGGTGTTGATATATTAGCATTTGAATTAGTATAAAGCCCGAGGAATACATCTCCCGCCTTGTCGGTAGTTAATGCGGTTCCCCAATCATCTCCGTTACCGCCATAATAAGTTGACCAGTTCGGAAATCCATTAGCTGTATTTAACTGGACTAAATATCCATCATCCGCTCCACCACCATAAACACTTTGGTATGCCGCAACGGTTGGAAAATTTGCAGAGGAAGTTTTCCCGCATATATAAATATTATTAGAAGCATCGGTGGTGAGTGCCCAATTTTGCTCGGCCCCGGTTCCTCCATAGTATGTTGCCCATTGTCTTACACCCTGGTTATTAAACTTTACTATATAAGCATCAGCCGACCCTTTTAAATTTGGCTGATAGGCATTTAGTACCGGAAAGTTTGCTGAATTGGTAGTTCCTCCCATAATAATGTTCCCTTGCCCGTCAATGGCAATGCCTGTTCCCCAATCACCTACAGAACCTCCATAATAAGATGACCAGGTCAATGTTCCGGCGGGGGTAAACAATGCAATATATGCTGTTCCATTATTAGTTGCGCCATTGGCAACTTGCATATAAGCGGCTCCCCATGGCTGCAGAGGAAAATCGGTTGACCACGTTACCGAAGTAATGTAAATGCGGTTACTGTCGTCAATAGCCACACCTCCACGAGCTTCATCCTTAGCACTACCACCTAGATAGGTAGCCCAGATTCTGGCTCCTCCCGGAGTAAATTTTGCCACGAAACCATCGCTAAATCCTTCTAAAGTAGTATGAAAGGCACCAGGTGATACAGGTAAATTGGGTGATTCAGTATATCCTTGAAAAATAACATTATGTTGGTGGTCAACTGCGAGGCTTGCGCCAAAATCTTCTTCATTGCCACCAAAATATGTTATCCATGTGAGGGGGTCAATTATCAAAGGATAATTCTTGTTGTAATTACCGATCTTAAAAGTAACTATATTTTTATCGTTCCTTTTTAAAATATACCTTGCATTCACAGGTACTTCTTTTCCTTCCAAAATTTGGTAAACTTTCGGTAAAGATTCATAAAACTCATGCTCTCCCTTTTTAACTATCAGTTTACCATTTTTATCAATCTCCATAGCATCAAGGCCGCTCCAATGTAATTTTACATCATTTACATTCCCATTCGGGTTTACAACTATATCATATTTAAATGTTTGCGAACCGGTTCCATAATATGCTACATCAATGTTATTATAAATGTTTTTATACATCACTTTATTATATTCTTTAACATTAACTATTCCTTTTGGACACTGGGCTAAATAATAGTTGGTATAGCTTTTAGATTCATCTTCATTAACGGTTTCAATATGATCATTGCAGCCGATAAAATCCATGTCAATCCTGTAAATAGTACAATTTTGTTCCTCACCACTTAGCTTGGTAAATACGTAACTTACTCCTGCCTTTCTCAAGTAAATATCAGCTCCGGGGCTCTTCATTTTATATAAAATATCTGGTCGTAAATGTCTGTCCATATCTATAAATTGGCCCTTATTAGGGATGAATGTCAGTCCGCTATTGAGTGACATTTTTTTATAATCGGTTTGGGCGGAATCCTTATCACCGGCAAAGCAGGCACCTGGGTGAAAAAAAAGATTTGACCAGGAAATTACCAGGGTAATTATAAAGTTCTTAATAAACTCTTTTTTAGAAACAAATGTACTTTTAGGTAGTTCTAACACCATGTTATTGGGTATAAAATTAAGGCTATTTAAGTATATTTTAGAGTCTTTTCAATAGGGCAAACGAATGGGCTGACTTATTTGTTGGGTATGGGCCCGCAGGGTACGGGATGATAATCCTATTTTAAAATCCATTTCTTAAATAAATTGTATCTTGCCATTTTGTTTCGTAATATAAGGTAAAAAGTGTTGGTTTTTTGTTATATCCCATAACCAAAAAACGAAATCTAAAGTGAAAAAAGTACTTTATGTAAGTTGTTTTTTGCTCGTTTTTCTGCCATTTAAAGCAGCTGCGCAGTTTGTATTAAAGGGGAATGCTGTAGTGGCCCAGTCCCAATGCCCAGACTCTACCGCAACCTATCAGATAACTGCTAATGTTGGTAATGAAGTAGGCGCCGTTTGGTATCCAACAACCATTAGTTTAAACCAATCTTTCGATATTCAATTTGAATTATATCTGGGCAGTAAAATATACTCTGTTGGTGCAGACGGAATGTGTTTTGTTATGCAGCAACAGGGCATTAGTGCACTGGGAATGGGTGGGGGAGATCTTGGTTTTACGGGTATTTCACCTTCGATAGGTATAGAATTCGATACATATAGAAATGGCTATGATCCGGTATATTGTCATACTGCTATTGAAAAAAATGGAAATGTCGATCATACAAATCTTGCCAATACCCTGGCAGGTCCTGTACAACTTTCTCCGTCTAATCCTAATATGCCGGACGGTAATTGGCACCATATCGAAATTACATGGAGCCCGGTTTCTGATTCGCTAAGCCTTTATTATGATTGTGTTTTCCGGTTGGCTTACCAAGCAAATATTATAAGTGGTGTTTTTAACAATAACCCCAATGTTTATTGGGGGATTACTGCCGGCACCGGCGGTAGCGAGAACTTGCAGGAAATATGCCTGTCCCGGGTATATTATAACAATCTTAGGGACACAACGGTGTGTGAACACAATCCGGTTTATCTGAAAGTTTCAGGGGGAGTTTCGTACAGATGGAGCCCTGCTAAAGGATTAAATAATGACTCAAGTGCTGCCGTTATTGCAACACCCGATACCACTACTAAGTATATTGTTACCATAACTAATAGTTGCGGTCGAATTAGTAAAGATAGTGTAACGATAACTATCTATCCCGCTGCTAAAATTGCTATGAGCAGCCCCCAGAATGTATTGTGTCATGGTAATAGTAATGGAATTGCTCTGGCTACTGCATCTGGAGCGGTAGCTCCTTATACCTATTCCTGGTCATCCCCGGGTGGGACTAAAGCTACATTAACCGGGTTGTCTGTTGGAAGATACACGGTTACAGTAACCGATGCTAATGGTTGCGTGGACACTGCATCAATAGCTATTACTCAGCCATTGGTATTGGTAGCTACTGCTACGCCTATAAATACTAAGTGTAATGGGGGAGGGGGAGGCGCTGTTGCTAATCCTAGCGGCGGCACAGGGCCTTATACCTATCTATGGACACCCGGCGGACAAACAAATGATACAGCTAAAGGACTGGCTGCGGGTACCTATACGGTGAAAGTTACGGATGCCCACGGATGTTCAACTACGGCTTCTGTAACCCTTTCCCAGCCTACTCCCCTGACTGCAACCATAGCCACATATACGGCCGTCTCGTGTAACGGAGGCAATAATGGAAGTGCTACGGTCAGTGCTACCGGGGGGACCCCTGCTTATACTTACTCATGGGCTCCCTCAGGAGGGAGCAATGCGGTTGCCAATAATTTAACGGTCGGAACGTACACTGTTATTGTTACCGATGCCAATGGATGTACGGCCAGTACCTCTGTAATTATTAACCAGCCTGCCGTATTGGGCGCCAATATGGGCGCTCCCATTAATGTATTATGCAACGGAGGCAATAATGGAAATGCCACTGTTACGGTTACAGGTGGGACACCTATTTATACCTATGCTTGGTCCAATGGACAAACCAATGCTAATGCAGTGGGATTGACCGCAGGCAGCTATACCGTCAATATTACCGATGCTAATGGATGTACTGCCAGTGCTTCGGTCACCTTAACACAACCTCCTTTGCTCGTCATTAGCATGAACCCTCCTGTCAATATTCTCTGTAATGGGGAAGACAATGGAAGTGCCAGTGTTTCCGTTACAGGGGGAACACCCGGATATGCCTATGCCTGGTCCCCTTCGGGAGAAACTACCGATACTGCCACCGTATTGATTGCAGGAGTATATACCGTCGCTGTCACCGATAATAACCATTGTACTGCCACGGCTTCTATCACTCTTACACAGCCACAGGTACTCAATATGACTACCTCCTTTACACAGGCTTCCTGCAACTTAAGCAATGGCAGTGTCACTGCTACGCCTACAGGTGGTACTACTCCCTATTCCTATTTATGGAACTCCGTTCCACCCAGTACCAACCAAACCGTTAATGGATTATCGGTAGGTACCTATAGTGTGTTGGTTAAAGATAATAATGGCTGTACCACTACGGGCAGTGTCACTGTCACACAGCCTTCTGCTTTAACTGCTACCATTACCGGATTGAATGGGGTTAATTGCAATGGGGGTAGTAATGGTACCGCTACTGTATTAGCCTCCGGAGGTACTATGCCATATACCTATTCCTGGTCTCCTGTTGGAGGCACCGGCTCTACCGGAACCGGGTTAGTGGCCGGAACCTATACCGTGTATGTTTATGATGCCGACGGATGCCAGGCTATTGCCACTATCAAACTCATTGCCGGTATACCATTAGGTCTTACCGTCGAAGGCAAAACTGCTGTCTGCCCCGGAGGGACTGTCAATATTGCTGCCATCGGAACAGGAGGCGATGGGGTGTATAAATACCTCTGGCTGCCCAGTAATTTAACTACCTCTATTATTTCATTCAACCCTACAAGGGATAGTGTCATCACTGTACAGCTCAATGATGATTGCGGCTCTACACCTGCTGCCGCTACTGTCAATATTACCATTAACCCTTTACCGGGTGTCTCCTTCCGCTCCGATGTCACCAATGGCTGTGTCCCTTTATGTGTACAGTTTAAAAACTCCAGTAACATCTCTTCAGGTGGTATTGGACAAAGCCGATGGAGCTTTGGCAACGGAGACAGTTCTAAGGTTGAAAACCCTATTGAATGTTATTCCGATACTGGCATATTCTCTACCAGCTTAACCGTCATCTCGGACAGTGGATGTAGCAGTGCACTCAGGCTGTCCAATATGATTACCGTTTATCCTGTTCCTAAGGCTGCATTCACCTATGCTCCACAGCCTATTGATATCTTAAACCCTGTCGCACAATTTACCGACCTCAGTACTTCCAGGTATCCTATTGTTCAATGGTACTGGACATTTGCTGACAATGATACAGCCAGCTTTCAACAGAATCCCATTCACCATTATGCCGATACAGGTACCTTCTGTGCTACCTTAACCGTTGTCGATATTCATGGCTGTACAGACAGTGCCACCAATTGCATGGTCGTTGAGCCTTTATTCTCCTTCTACATCCCGGATGCTTTTACTCCCAATGGGGATGGTATCAATGATGTATTTATGCCCAAGGGCACCTATGTAAAGCAATATGAGATGTATATTTTTGACCGCTGGGGCAATAAGATATTCTACTCTACGGACATAAATATTGGCTGGGATGGTACTAAAGGAGGCAGTGCCTGCATACAGGATACCTATGTATACCTTATTAAAGTAACCGATGCACAGGGTAACCCACACTCTTATACCGGCAGAGTTAATTTGGTGAAATAACACTTGTATTATTTAGGAGTAGGTTTAGTATTTCTCACAAATCCTATTTTTGTAAAAAGTATTTAAGTGAAAGCGATAGGTATTATACCATCCCGTTATGCTTCTACCCGTTTCCCGGGCAAGCCATTAGTTGATATTAAAGGCAAGACCATGATAAGAAGGGTATATGAACAGGCAAACAGTTGCCCGGTATTGTCAGGTGTTTTTGTGGCTACCGATGACCAACGAATTGCAGATGAAGTTGTAAGTTTTGGTGGAAATGTGATTCTTACATCTTCTCATCACCTAAGCGGTACTGATAGATGCTTTGAAGCGTTGGAGAAATTGGGGAAGGATAAATACGATGTGGTAGTAAATATACAGGGCGACGAACCATTCATCCATCCCGAACAAATCAGCAAAGTGGTAAATATATTTAACAAAAATAGAGATACAGAAATCTCAACCTTGGCTCATATAGCCGATGATAAAGATTTGACCAATCCATCATTAGTGAAGATTGTAAGAAATATAAGCGGAGAGGCTCTTTATTTTAGCCGCTCGCCAATACCTTTCATACGTGGTGCAGGAAGTGAGGACCATGTGAAATTATATTCCTTTTTAAAACATATTGGCATATATGCCTATCGTTCCGATATATTGGAAAAGATTGTAAAACTTCCTCCTTCTTCTTTAGAAAAAGCAGAATCATTGGAACAATTGCGCTGGCTTGAGAACGGGTATTCCATTATAGTTGAAATAACCGATAAGGAGTCTTTCCCTGTTGATATGCCGGAGGATTTAAAAAGGTGGGCATGATTCCTTAGTCCATCCTGTGCAATACAGTAATCTCTAAAGTTTGTACGAACTCTCCTTTTTCGTCAGTAAATTCGTATCGCCAGGTAACTACGCAATGTTTTTTTTCTTCGTTGGGCTTGAAGAAGACAATAATTGTTTTCCCTTTTATGGGTTGGTTAGCATAAACAGGTTTGAGGAATTTCCAATTGTTTATTTCGAGTCCGCAAATAATGGTATTCCCAAACATTTTAACCCAACTACGGGTATGAAACGTGTTTAAAATTTGCGAACCGCTAGCTACAAAACCTTTAAATACACTTTTAAAAGCAGCTTCTTTATTTATGTGAAACTCCAGCGGATCGTTAAGTTTAGCATAATCAATAATATCCTGTTCAGACAATGTTACAGTGCCAAGGTCAAAAGATTTGTGTAAAGAGAAGTCTTTAAAAGAATATTTTTCCATAACATATTTTATTCAGTCCCCAGCCCCTAAAGGGAACAGAAACTACCCAATCTGCTCCTTTTTGCTGGTTGCAAACTTGTACAAGGTATACGAAAGAATCATAAAAAATACAAGCCCTAGTATATCACCCATGCTGGTATACCAATTGCCCAAAGCATTCCCTGTGCGGTTATTAAGCCAGTCGATTACAGAAATAGGTTTGCCATCGGGCCCTGTTCCGGCTCCTATTCCTAAAAGAACAGCAATAATAATTCCTGTTATGGCACCACCCGCTATCAATCCGGAACTGAATAATGCACCCGGCCCAATATCTGATTCTGCTTCTTTGCTTTTATTTTTCCTATCTGCAATCCACTTTACAACTCCACCAATAAATATAGGCGTAGTAGTATAAAGAGGGAGATAAGCACCTACCGCAAAGGCCAATGAACTTACCCCGCAAAGCTCTACCACAAGTGAAATACCCATGCCTGTAAGTACCAATCCCCAAGGGAGATTATGGCTTAATAAACCTTTAATAACAGTGGCCATTAATATAGCTTGCGGAGCAGGCAATGAATTAGGATGTTCGGGTGTAGCAGGCCCTACTCCAATATTATGTTCGAGAAGAGTGAGCGTGAACCCGACAGCCAGGGTAGATACTACTACTCCTATGATAAATCCTAATTGTTGTTTAAGCGGAGTGGCTCCTACCAGGTATCCTGTTTTTAAATCTTGCGAAGTAGCTCCTGCATTGGCAGATGCAATGCAAACAATAGATGCCACCACAAGAGCTATGGGCTGATATGCATCGCCTGTCCAGCCGATACCCACAAAAATAAGACATGTGGCCATGAGAGTAGCAATCGTCATTCCTGAAATGGGATTTGAAGAGGAACCTATTAATCCCACAATACGGGAAGATACAGTAACAAAAAAGAAACCAAACACAACTATCATGATTGCTGAAAGCAGATTGGTAGGTACATTAGGCAACACTGCAATAAACACAACAAGTACAAGGCTTCCTAATAACACATATATAAGAGGCATATCTTTTTCGGTGCGCTTTTTTTCTACAGTCTTATCCATGCGGCTTTCCTTCAGATCTTTGAAAGAATCTTTAAAAGCACTTATAATGGTGGGTAATGTTTTTATCAGAGTCATTAAGCCACCGAATGTAACTGCGCCTGCTCCTATATAACGTATGTAATGACCCCAGATATCCTGTGCGCTCATGGTAGAAATAAGCTGTGTAGTTTCGGGCGGAAATGCTGCAGCGAGTCCATTGCCAAGCATGGTAAAAAGCGGTATGAGGACGAACCACGACAATACTCCTCCGGCCACCATTACGCCTGCAATACGGGGACCGATAATGTAACCTACACCGAGTAATTCGGGCACTACATCAGCGCTTATAGTTGCATTAGGCAAACTGGAATTTCTTCCCAACGCGTATGTGGGATATTCTTTCCACAGCGCAAAAATGGACATGAATATTTTATAAAGAAATGCTAATACAATGCCATAATAAACCTTTTGAGCCAGTTTACCACCCTTTTCACCAACTACTAATACGTCAGCGCAGGCAGTACCTTCCGGATAAGGCAAGTTACCATGCTCTTTCACAATGAGCGAACGCCTCAGAGGAACCATAAACAGTACGCCTAAAATTCCACCTGCAAGCGCCAACACAAATATTTGCAGGTAATGAAAATACTCTTTACCGCCTGCCAGGAATAATAGCGCCGGTACGGTAAATACAACACCAGAAGCAACCGACTCGCCTGCTGAACCAATAGTTTGTACAATATTACTTTCCAGGATGGTGGCTTTACCTAATTTTTTAAATATTGAAATGGCCAAAACAGCAATAGGTATAGATGCACTAACGGTCAGCCCCACCTTTAGTCCGAGGTATACGGAGGCCGCCCCGAAAATAATCCCGAAAATGGCTCCGAGTATAATAGCCCGTAAAGTAAATTCAGGAATAAAATCACTTGCCGAAATAAATGGTTTAAATTGTTTTTCTTCTTCCATAGGAATTAATTTTCGGTACAGGTTACGAAAATAGAGATTTCGGTGAAATAATAGCCATTATTTGGCAGGACTTTTGTATCTTTGTATAGATTCTGAATTACAGGGGAATGATAGAAGTTTACATATGTTGTTAGTATAATGTATTTTTGTATTTGTTAATGAGGGATACCTGCCTTTATTACAAGCCCCTATGAATTTCCACAATCTTTCACAAATAGCAATCGTTTTTCTTCTGAGTGCCGTTAAATTTGGGTTCGGAGGAGTGCCGTTGGCAGTAATGGTGGCTAAATTTCCGTTTTTTAAAGCCATCACTATCACTACTGCGGGGGCTGTTGCAGGGGCTATTTTATTTGCCAATATAAGTGAGTGGGTACTGGATAAATGGCATAAATATCGTAGCAAATATTTTCCTTACCGTGAACGCAAACACATTCCTGAAAGTAAATTGACCAAAAAAATCCGGGAAAAATGGGGATTGTACGGATTGGTATTTTTTACCCCATTTATTTTATCCATACCCATAGGTACATTGCTTTCAGTTCATTTCTATCACGATAAGCACAAGATCATATCTTATATGATAGTTTCTATAGTTGCCTGGGATTTTTTCTTTTATTATTTTTATAATTATTTCTATCCTTTGGTAACAAGCTATTTACATCATATAAGATAGATGCAGGAGATAGTTTCGCTCGTCCGGGATAATTTTTCTCAACTACTGAACCTGGCTCTTAATTCAGGTAAAGCGATACTGGAAGTATATCAAACAGCATTTAGCGTGGAGATGAAGGAAGACCATTCCCCGCTTACATTAGCAGATAAGCGTTCCCATGAAATCCTTTATACTGGACTAAGTCAACTAGGGAACCTGCCCGTACTAAGCGAGGAAATGAAGCAGGTTTCTTACGAAGAAAGAAAAGGATGGAGACAGTTTTGGCTGGTTGACCCCTTAGACGGTACAAAAGAATTCATAAAGCGCAACGGCGAGTTTACGGTTAACATAGCTTTGATTGATGACACAGAACCCATTTTCGGGTTGATATATGTGCCTGTTAGCGGAAAGTTTTATTATGGACTAAAGGGACATGGTTCATATGTTTTCTCACTTTCAGATTCAAAAGTAATTCCAGGTAGTTTCAATGATATTATTCCTCTAAGCAGAAGGCTCCCTATCGAACATACATCTGCGGGGCAATACATCATTGTGGCAAGCCGCTCGCACTTGTCACCGAAAACGGAGGCTTACATTAATGAAGCAAAAAGAAAACACCCGGTTGTGAATATTGTCTCGGCTGGGAGCTCATTAAAGTTTTGCCTTGTTGCTGAGGGTAGAGCAGATGCTTATCCCCGTTTTGCTCCAACCATGGAATGGGATACTGCCGCAGGACAAATTATAGTGGTGGAATCAGGCAAAAAACTGGTTCGTTGCGATACTATGGAGACTCTTAGTTATAATAAACCTGATTTGTTGAACCCTGATTTTTTGGTCTATTAATGCATAAATGGCTCAGTTTCGCTTATTCTCAGTAATATTGTACAAATTTATTAAACCGATTGCATGGCAAAAACAGCACTTATTACAGGTGTTACAGGACAGGATGGTGCATACCTCGCTGAGTTTCTATTAAAAAAGGGATATACGGTTCATGGCGTAAAACGCAGGAGTTCTCTTTTTAATACTCATCGTATTGACCACTTATACAAAGACGTTCATGAAGGGAAATCCGATTTTTCTCTTCATTATGGAGATTTGACTGATTCTACCAACCTTATTCGCATAGTGCAGGAGGTAAAGCCCGATGAAATATATAACCTTGCTGCGCAGTCGCATGTGAAGGTATCATTTGAAACTCCTGAGTATACAGCTAATGCCGATGCCGTGGGAACACTGCGCCTGCTGGAAGCCATTAGGATTTTAAAACTTGAAGAGAAAACAAAATTTTACCAGGCATCCACATCCGAATTATATGGCGAGGTGCAGGAAATACCGCAACGGGAAACCACACCCTTTTACCCGCGAAGCCCTTATGGGGTAGCTAAATTATATTCCTTCTGGATTACCAAGAATTACCGGGAAGCATATAATATGTTTGCATGCAATGGAATATTGTTCAACCATGAAAGCCCTGTCAGGGGTGAAACTTTTGTTACCCGTAAAATTACGCGTGGTGCGGCCCGTATAAAATTGGGATTACAAAAAAAATTATTCCTTGGAAACCTTGATGCAGAAAGAGATTGGGGGCATGCAAAAGATTATATTGAAGGCATGTGGATGATGTTGCAGCATGACATGGCAGATGACTATGTGCTGGCAACCGGCAAAAAAATATCGGTACGTAAATTTGTGGAAATGGCTTTCGAAGAAGTGGGAATAACTATAGAATGGAAAGGCAAAGGAGTGCATGAAAAAGGGACAGATAAAGAAGATGGCAGAACACTTATTGAGATTGATGCCCGCTATTTCCGCCCGACGGAAGTAGATTTGCTGGTAGGAGACGCAAGCAAAGCTAACAAAGTATTGGGCTGGAAACCGAAATATACAGTAGCCGACCTGGTGAAAGAAATGGTGGCATCGGATATGAAGCTTTTCATTCGGGATAAATACCTGTTAGAAGGTGGGCACGAGATAAGAGAGTTTCACGAATAAACTATCTTAGCCCAATGGAAAAAAATGCAAAAATTTTCGTTGCAGGCCACAGGGGGATGGTCGGGTCTGCCATTGTGAGAAGGCTTGAACAGCTGGGCTACCGGAATATCATTACCCGTTCTTCTTCGGAAGTTGATTTACGAAACCAGCATCAGGTGTTTTCATTTTTTGAACAGGAAAAGCCCGATTATGTTTTTCTTGCGGCGGCGAAGGTGGGTGGTATTTACGCCAATAATAAATATCGTGCCGAATTTCTCTACGATAACCTTTTGATAGAAGCCAACGTTATACATGCTTCTTATTTAAATAATATTAAAAAATTACTTTTTTTAGGTTCTTCCTGTATATACCCGCGTATGGCTCCGCAGCCATTGAAAGAATCCTACCTGCTTACAGGTCCGCTTGAATATACAAATGAGCCTTATGCTATTGCGAAAATTGCAGGTATCAAGCTTTGCGAATCTTACCGCGACCAGTATGGCTGCAACTATATTTCGGTGATGCCGACTAATTTATATGGCCCGAACGATAATTACGACCTTGCCAAATCGCATGTGCTGCCTGCCCTACTTCGGAAAATTCATACAGCTAAAGTGAACAATATTCCAGCAGTAGAAGTTTGGGGCTCCGGTACTCCTTTGCGCGAATTTTTACATGTAGACGACCTTGCGGAAGCATGCTTGTTTTTAATGGAAAATTATCACGAGGCAGAGTTAGTGAATATTGGAACCGGAACAGATATATCTACTAAAAACCTTGCCATGCTTATTATGAAAGTGGCAAACTATAAAGGTGAAATAAAATTCGACAGCACTAAGCCCGACGGAACTCCGCGCAAATTAATGGATGTAAGTAAACTGATGGCACTTGGCTGGAAGCCTAAAATAAGCCTGGAGGAAGGGGTAAGAATGGTGTACAAAGATGTGGAGCAAATGCAATTTGCAGAGTAATAATAGATACGGATGACACTGATTTTACAAATTGGATGATGCAAAATGGAGAAACCGCAAAGAGCGTAAAGCGTCATTCGTTTCTTTCTTCGTGGCCTTTGCGTAATTCTTTGCAAACTTGGCGGTTAACCTTTTCAAAAAAATATAAATTTCAGTTCATAGTTTTATTAGGGAGTAGTTTTTTAAATTCAGTAAATGCTCAAGATAAAAAAACAGATTCCAATAAGATACAAAATTGGGGACCACCTGAATCATCACCAACTTATATTATTGACGGGCAAAAAATTAAAAGTGAATCTGCTCCTCCTTATAATCACTTTTTAAATCAGGAATATACTGATGATTTTAATCGCCCACAGGATTTTTCTGATTCTTCTGGTCCGGGATATGTTTACACGGGTTTTAAGCCTCTTTTATTTCCTCAAAGACCTTGGTATGAATGGAGAATAAATGATTCACTATTAAAAAAGGAATCTTTGTTCTATCGCAAGCTTTTCCAGGAAAACCTCTTCATTTTTGATGATAGTGCCTCCAAATTCCATGCTACGTTAGACCCCTTATTTAATTTCCAATTTAGTATAGACCGGAGTGACTCCAACAAAAAATATTATCAAAATACACGGGGAGTACTAATACAGGGGAATATTGGAGATAAATTTGCTTTTTCCAGTATTTTCTGGGAGAACCAGGAAGATTATCCAACATACCTGAAAAATTTTGTTAACGAGTACTATGTAGTTCCGGGTAATGGAAGAACCAAATCATTTGGAACCAGTGGTTTTGATTACTCTATGTCTGAAGCCTATTTATCTTTTTCTCCCTCCTCTCATTTTAATTTCCAGGGCGGCTATGGTAAAAATTTTATCGGGGATGGATACCGCTCCTTGCTTTTGTCTGACAACAGTTTTGCCTATCCATATATCCGTATTACCACTAATTTCTGGCATATACAATATACCAATTTATATACCGAATTTATAGACCCTTTTGCCGATCCGGCTATTGTTACAAATGTAGAGGGTTTGTTCCAGCGCAAGGCAGGGGCTTTTCAATACCTAAGCTGGGACATAATTCCCCAAGTCGAGTGGGGATTTTTCCAGGGTATGATTTGGACGGCAGGAGATCAGTATAACCATATGTCATTTAATGTAAACTATTTTGACCCTGTTATAGGAGTAAACTCTTTAGTATATGGGCTTGGAAATTCCACTAATGTATTGTTGGGATCTACTTTGAAATACAAAATCACCCGCAATTTTATGGCTTATGGACAATTAGTTGTAGGCGATTTCCCCCAAAGTGGGAATATGCAATCCATTTATAATCAAACGGGCTACCAGGCAGGGGTTAAATACTATAACCAATATGGAGAGGTGCAGTTGGAATATAACCAGGTGCGCCCATATACTTATTCAAATAGCGATTCACTGCAAAGCTATTCGCACTACGACCAAGCTTTGGGTGACCCGCTGGGGGCTAATTTCAAGGAACTTATTGCTATCGTGAATTTGCGGTACCGCCATTTTTCAATTCATTTCCAGGTGAACCATGCCTTAGAGGGCCTGGATTCTACCCATACGAATTACGGTAATAATATTTTCCTGCCTCTTCCCAATAACAATGCCAATGTTACCATGCTGCAAGGTATAAAAAGCACCTTGAACTATATGGATGTCCATATTTCCTACCTCTTGAATCCCCATACGAATATGAACCTCACCATTGGTGTATCCCGCCGGACATTAACTAACAGCCTGAATAATCAGCCGGCTATGACCTTATTCTATTTCGGGTTCCGTACCTCTATTGAGAATATGTATGTAGACTTTTAAAGCCTAATGGTCTAAAGTATAGGCAATGCCGGCTTTTAAGTAATTTTAACAATAAAACCGGAGGTTTTCAGTTACCTTTTGTAGATTTGCACCCCCAACTCACCTATTAGCCCCGAATATTCGGGGCTAATAGCTAATGGCTCTATGAAAGAAATAGAAATAGATAAAAAATCGGTTCCTAATCACGTGGCTGTGATTATGGATGGAAATGGGCGTTGGGCAAAGCAAAAAGGTAAAAACAGACTGTTCGGTCACCGCAATGGGGTAAAAGCAGTTCGTGAGACTATTGAAGCTGCTGCCGAAATAGGTATTAAACACATTACACTGTATGCTTTTTCTACAGAGAATTGGGACAGGCCCAAAGACGAAATAAACGGGCTGATGGAGTTGCTCGTTTTTACAATTGATAAGGAAATCAAAACATTAATGGAGAATGATATTTCTCTTCATGCCATTGGCGACTTAAAAAGTCTTCCATCCAATTGCTACCGGGAATTGATGAGGGCGATTGATAAAACATCGTCTAATAAGCGGATGAAACTTATTTTGGCGTTAAGTTATAGTTCAAAATGGGAAATAATGAATGCTCTAAGGGTACTGGCAAAAGATATTGAAGGTAAAAAAATATCCTCAGCAGATATTGATGAAGAGCTTTTTAATAGTTACCTGACTACGGCTCCCTATCCCAATCCCGAACTACTTATCCGTACCAGCGGTGAGCACCGGATTAGTAATTTTTTGCTTTGGCAAATAGCATATGCTGAATTATATTTTACTGAAAAGCTCTGGCCCGATTTCAGGAAAGAAGATTTTTATGAGGCTATTGCAGACTACCAAAAACGTGAAAGAAGATTTGGAAAAACAAGTGAACAACTAACAAAAGTGCTACAATAACTATGCAGAACAGAACCATAAAAATTTTCTTGTCACTTGTTTGTTGCTTGTTTGTTCTTTCTGGATCTTCTCAAATAAAAATCGGGGGCGACGATTCTATTTCACCAAGAAGAAATAGTGATACCGGTAAATCTATTGAAGGAAAAGTTTCTTCCACACCGGATAGTAATAAGCTGAATCTTTCCGCACCTAAAGAATATATATTAGCTGAAGAACCTAAAGTGATAGGGACACAGCATATAGATATTGCTTCCTTGTTACTGATAGCAGGGCTTACAAAAGGAGATAAAATTCAGGTTCCGGGCTCAAAAATAACCGATGCCATTAAAAACATCTGGAAGCAGGATCTTTTTGAGGATGTGCAGATATATGCAGATAAGATTGACGGCAAAAAGATTTACCTCACTATTTCAGTAGTCGAGAAACCCAGGTTGTCAAAATATACCTTTGTAGGATTAAAAAAGGGAGATGCTAACAAATTAAGAGACGAAATAAAATTGGTGAGGGGTAAAGTAGTTACTGATTTTCTGTTGGCAGATATAAAGCAAACCATCATACAACATTATACTGATGACGGTTATACCAATGTGAAAGTGAGCATTGAGGAGAAACCCGATACGGCATTTACCAACTCTGTTATTTTATATATACATGTTGACCGTGGGGCAAGAATAAAAATACAAGACATTATTTTCCATGGTAACGTAGCTCTTTCAAGTGGGAAACTGCGCAGGACAATGAAAGACACCAAGCGCAAAAGGTGGTATAGTATTTTTCATAGCTCAAAGCTAATACCCGACAATTATGCTTCCGATAAGGACAAAGTTGTAAGCAAGTACAACAGTGTAGGGTACAGAGATGCTAAAATTGTAAAAGACACCGTCTACAAATCAGATGTACCTAACCGGGTGTCTATTGAGATTACGATGGCTGAAGGACACCGGTATTATTTTGGTAATATTACCTGGGTGGGAAACTCCAAATATCCTTCCAAAGTTTTATCAAATATACTTGGCATAAAAAAAGGAGATGTCTACAATGCTTCCCTTTTAAGTGAACGTTTAACAATGAACCCCAATGGTACGGATGTAAGCTCACTATATATGGATAATGGCTACCTATTTTTTCAGGTGAATCCCGTGGAGGTTAATGTGCATAATGATACTATTGACCTTGAGATGCGCATATACGAAGGCAACCAAGCTAGGATTAATAATGTTACAGTTACAGGCAACGATAAAACAAGCGATAAAGTTGTGTATCGCCAGTTGCGGACTTTACCCGGGGAATTATTTCGTCGTTCCGATGTTATACGTACACAGCGTGAGTTGGGACAGTTGGGGTTTTTTGATCCCGAAAAAATGTCTATAAACCCTGTACCGCATCCAGAAGATGGTACCGTGGATATTAATTTTGGTGTAACAGAAAAATCATCGGACCAAATAGAGCTTTCCGGTGGATGGGGAGGTGGTTTGGGTTTTGTAGGTACGGCCGGAGTGACGCTTAAAAACTTTTCGGCAGCCAATATTTTCAACCGGGATGCCTGGAGGCCTATACCTACCGGAGATGGGGAAGAACTAAGCCTTCGATTCCAATCTAATGGGTTACCATACCAGTCGGTAAACCTTACATTTATTGAGCCTTGGGTGGGAGGGCATAAACCGAATTCATTAAGCACAACGTTATTTACAACCACCGAAAGTAATGGGGAGCCTGAAAGTAGTGGTGTTCGTGAAGCAATCAATATTAAAGGTATTACACTGGGATATGGAATTCCTCTCAAATTTCCTGATGATTATTTTACTTTATATCAATATGTTAATTATCAATATTATACTGTCGAGAATTACGGTTCCGAATTTATATTTGCTAATGGTTTTGCCAATAGCATTAGCTATAAATTGCAGTTGACGAGGAACTCACAGGATCCTAATATCTATCCTACATATGGTTCTAATATTAAAATATCAGGGGAATGGACACCACCTTATTCCGCTTTCAGTAGTCAAAACTATGCGGACGAAGCACCTGAACAAAAATATAAATTTCTTGAATTTCAGAAATACAAGTTTGCCGGCTCCTGGTACACCAATGTAACGAATTGGGTTAATAAAGAGTCGCAAGGGAAACTAGCTCATAATGTGGTATTGTATGCCTATGCCGGAATGGGCTTAATGGGATACTACAACTCCGAAATAGGAAATTGCCCTTTCAACCGTTTTTATATGGGTGGAAGCGGGCTAACCGGGTATTCACTCATTGATGGAAGAGAAATAATTGCGTTGAGGGGATATGATAATGGCTCGTTGTCTCCTACTACAGGTGCTGTAACCGTAGCCAAATATTCATTGGAACTGAGATATCCTATCTCGCTTAACGCATCAGCTACAGTATATATTCTTGCATTTTGCGATGCCGGGAATAGCTGGTCCACCGTGAATCAATTCAACCCCTTCTCCCTATATCGTGCGGCAGGGCCCGGAGTAAGAATTTTCCTGCCAATGTTTGGCTTATTGGGATTTGATTATGGATGGAGATTTGATGATGTTCCGGGTAATACAAGCATGGCAAGAAGCCAATTCATTTTTACCATCGGACAGAATTTGGGGGAATTATAAAAAATACTAATTTCGCACACACGTTGATAAATCAGTACATAAATTGCAATAAAATGAAAGCTAACACAATCGGGAAATTCTTATGTACCCTTGTATTTGTTGCAGGCACGCTGGTTTTGTCTGCTCAAAAGTTTGCCTACGTCGATTCCCAATATATCTTATCGAAAATACCTGAATATAAGGCTGCCCAGGACCAGATTAACCAGATATCCATTCAATGGCAAAAGGAGATAGAGGCAAAATTAACTGAAGTTGATCAGTTATATAAAGCCTATAAAGCTGATGAAGTACTTCTAACAGAAGAGATGAAACAAAAGCGCCAGTCTGAAATAGAGGAAAAGGAAAAAGCTGTAAAGGATCTTCAAAAGCAACATTTTGGTGTAAACGGGGACTTGTTCAAAAAACGCCAGGAATTAGTTAAGCCTATACAAGACAAAGTTTACAATGCCGTTCAAGATTTGGCTGAAAAAGATAACCTGGCCATTATTTTTGATAAGTCCAACGACGATGTTAATATTCTGTATGCCAGCTCCAGGTATGATAAGAGTGACGAAATACTTAAAAATATGGGCTACAGTGTATCAGGAAATTCTGAAAACAAGAAAACCTTTCATCACTAAAAATAAAATAACAATTCCATTCCATGAAAAAAACAATCAATATTCTCTTAATTGCAGGCTCTACATTTTTTGCATTTTCGGCAAACGCACAAAAACTGGCACATATTAATTTAGACTCTCTTCTGAAGTCCATGCCTGAGTCGGACAGCGCCCGAAAGGTTGGGCAAGCTCATTACTTGATGCTGGAAAACGAAGTAGAATCTATGCAGAAAGAATATCAGGAAAAAGTTCAGGATTATCAGGCACATCAAGCCGGCTACACTGAGCTTATTAAAAATAATAAGCAGCAGGCAATATCCGATATGGGACAGAGGATTCAGGCTTTCCAGCAATCTGCCCAGCAGGATTTATCAAAATTCCAGGATTCTATTACTAAGCCAATTATTACTAAAGCGAAGAATGCTGTCGCTAAAGTGGCCCAACAGCACCAGTATAAGTATGTATTCGATACCAGTTCGGGTGTTGTGGTTTACTTTGAAGATTCTGACGACCTTTATCCATTGGTGGCCGAATACCTCGGATTAAAACCTAAAAAGGTAGCTAAGTAAGATTTCTTTTAATTTCATACTCCATGCCTGCATCGGAAAACCTTAGGGGCAATCAACCTATCGGCATTTTCGATTCAGGCATTGGTGGTTTAACGGTGGCACGTGCCATAAAGGAAAAACTTCCTTATGAGAAGCTGATTTATTTTGGAGATACAGCCCACCTTCCTTATGGCGATAAATCTCCGGATTCTATAAAATATTATTCTATTCGTATTGCCCAATTTTTGCTCGACAATCATTGCAAAATGATTGTTATTGCCTGCAATACTGCTTCAGCACTTGCTTACGAGGCTGTGAAAGATTTTGTTGGAAAAAGGGCCGTGGTGGTGAATGTGATTGACCCTGTAGTTCAAAAAATATCGAAAGAAAAAAAACTGAAAAATATTGGTGTTATTGCAACTAAGGGTACTATAAAATCAGGTATCCATGCCAGCAAAATAAAAAAGGCCAATGCAAAGCAGGAGGTACATGGCTTAGCAACGCCTCTCCTAGTGCCAATGATTGAAGAGGGCTTTTTCAATAATAAAATAAGCCGGAGTATAATTAACGCTTATCTCTCCCGTCCGAAAATAAAAAATATTGATGCCCTTATTTTAGGTTGTACACATTTCCCGCTTATCAAGCCCGAAATTGAAGAATTCTATAATAATAAAATCCCTCTGATTGATTCAGCCGAAGAGGTAGCAGAGCAGGTATATCAATTATTAAAGAAAAATAATCTCCTCAATCCCTCTCAAAAAATTCCGGTGCATCATTTTTATGTTTCCGATTATACTGATGCTTTTGAAAAAAGCACCCGCTTCTTTTTCAGTGAAACAATCCGCCTGCAGGAGGCAAGGATTTGGAAATAGAAATCAAATATATTTCACTCCTTCCGGAACCGTGTAGAAAGTAGGGTGGCGGTATACCTTATCGTTGGCAGGATCAAAAAATGAACCCACTTCTTCAGGGGTAGAAGCAATAATATATTGTGCCGGTACCACCCAAATACTGGTTCCTTCATTACGGCGGGTATATACATCGCGCGCATTTTCCAGCGCCATTTCTCCATCAGGGGCATGCACG
>Ga0206994_1025_pt1 | contig 33455 bp, 30 predicted proteins | sample Alteio_BWMinCont_4_FD_153485 | JGI IMG/M metagenome (GOLD analysis project Ga0206994, IMG submission 153485) | Enriched cells from forest soil in Barre Woods Harvard Forest LTER site, Petersham, Massachusetts, United States -... | ecosystem: Environmental > Terrestrial > Soil > Temperate forest >...
GCCCAGTATCCTGTAATTATCAAACAGCAGAAAGGAACAGGTAGTGTCGGGATAAAAATTTTAAACGAGAAAGATAACAGCATCGCTTCGATACCCGAAGGATTTATAATGCAAAAATTAATAAAAGGAACAGAATATACCGTAGATTGCTTTTTGTCAAAAGATTCACGCTTTTTTGCCTGTGTTCCCAGGATACGAATAGCAACAAAGGGTGGGCTTTCAACTAAAACATCAACCGTTCAACATGAAAAACTTTCGGAATATGCCCGAAAAATTGCTTTTGCTTTAAAACTGACCGGAGCAAGCAATATTCAATTTATTGAAACCGAAAAAAAAGAAATCTATTTTATTGAAATAAACCCCCGGTTTGGAGGGGCCTATATTGCCTCTATTGAGGCCGGGCTTAATAGCCCCTTATTTCTTTTGAATGAAGTAATGGGCGACCCCATAGAATATACGGGATATAAAAATTTAACCATGCTCCGGTATTGGGAAGAAAAGTATGAATATAGTATGGTTTGATTTTGATGGAACCCTTATCCATGTTGATGAACGATTTTATCAAGTGCACCTTGCGATTTGTTCAAAGCTTGGAATTTCGCCTTTAAGCAAAGAAGATTACTGGCAGGCACGATGCAATGCAGTTTCCACAGAAAATATTCTTAAACTTATTCAAGCATCTGAACTGTTTGAAAAATACATTGCATTAAGAAATACCCTTATAGAATCCTTAGAGTTTCTTACATATGATGTTCTTAGGAATGGCGTTAAAGTGACTCTTGGTGAATTAAAAGGAACTTATACCCTCCATTTACTGACAGGGAGAAGCAACAAAGCCAATTTGCTTTATGAGTTGGAAAACCTGGAGATTAAACAATATTTTAGCGAGGTTCTTATGGTTTCTCCATTTGGTAAATGGGAGGAAAAATCAACTATTTTAAATGAGTATAAAAACGAGAGCTATTACATGATTGGCGATACACCCAATGATATTATTGCAGGTAAAAATGCAGCTGTAAAAACGATTGGAATTCTAGGTGGAATGTCAACATATTCTATTCTATCGGCTACCAATCCTGATTTCTTAGTAAATGATTTTCCTGAAATTAAGAAAATCTTGTGATAGTCCATGCATTTTCTTTCCAAAAATTATTCAAATACCTATAAAGGTTACTCTTATTAATTGCATATTTGCATACTTATAAATACTCTAGCCATGAAAGAGCTTAACACCTATATTGAAAAAAACAAAGACCGCTTTATTAATGAATTGTTGGATTTCCTGAAAATACCTTCGGTAAGTGCCGATTCGAAATATAAAAGTGATGTGGAGCGTGCCTCTCAATGGGTGAAGAAAGCCTTATTGCAAGCAGGTGCAGATACGGTAGAAATATTTCCCACTAAGCTTCATCCTATAGTATATGGAGAAAAAATAGTGGACAAAAAGCTGCCTACTATACTTGCATATGGACATTATGATGTCCAGCCTCCTGATCCGCTTAATTTATGGAATTCTCCTCCCTTTGAGCCAGTTATTAAAGATGGCAAAATATATGCCCGTGGCTCCTGCGATGATAAAGGACAGGTTTATATGCATATAAAAGCCCTCGAGATGCTTTTGAAAACAGGCAAGCTTCCTTGCAATGTTAAATTTCTGATTGAAGGAGAAGAAGAGGTTGGCTCAGCTTCGTTAGGCGACTTTGTAAAAAAGAATAAGAAAAAACTAGAAGCTGATGTAATACTTATTTCCGATACAGATATTATTGATAATAAAATCCCCTCCATTACCGTAGGATTAAGAGGGATAGCCGGCATAGAAATAGAGGTAACAGGCCCCAACAGGGACCTCCATTCGGGGGTTTATGGCGGAGGTGTGGCAAACCCTATTACAGTGTTGTGCGAAATGATTGCTTCCCTAAAAGATAAGAAAGGGCATATTACTATCCCGGGCTTTTATAAAGACGTAAAAGTTCTTTCTGCAAAAGAAAGAAAGGAACTTAATAAAGCCCCATTCAAACTAAATGCATACAAAAAAGATTTAGGAATTACTGATATAACGGGTGAAAAAGGATACACTACCCTTGAGCGCACATCCACTCGTCCCACAGTCGAACTAAATGGAATATGGGGAGGTTACCAAGGTGAAGGTTCAAAAACGATTATTCCTTCCAAGGCATTTGCTAAAGTAACTATGCGCCTGGTACCTGACCAGGAACCGGAAAAAATGTTGGAACTATTTGCTAAACATTTCAAAAAAATAGCCCCTCCTTATGTAAGTGTAAAGGTTACCTTGGGCCATGGTGGGGATCCCGTATTGCTTGATACCAGCTCTGCAGGCTATTTAGCAGCCAGCAAAGCTATGCACGAATCGTTCAGTAAAAAACCTATCCCAACCCGTAGCGGAGGAAGTATTCCTATTGTTGCTCTGTTTAAGAAGGAATTACGCACCGATTCTGTTTTGATGGGATTTGGCTTAAACTCTGATAATATTCATTCACCCAACGAACACTACGGAATATTTAACTATCTGAAAGGTATTGAAACAATTGCTTTGTTTCATCACCATTTCGCAACGTTATCAAAATAACACTTCTATCTAGTTGTCGTTCAAAGTAAAGGGGGCTTTTTAGGGAAAAAGTCGTTTTAAGATTTTTTTAAGTAAAAATCAGGTGAGAACGATATGTTTGTCATCTGAAAAGAATATATTTGTGCTTTAATTTTTTGTAGCATGAGAAAAAATATCCTGCCCACCTCTTTTACTCTTATTGTTCTTCTATCAATTTCGCTTATAAATACAGGCCAAGCACAATTAGTTGGGCCCGGGGAGCAATTGGAAAAAGTGTTTGCGGTTTGGTCTTCCAGGCTGGAAATGGCACGATCGGAAGTGAATGCTGACAAACAGGATTTTGCCACATTTACCCGGTTTTATAAGCATGAAATAGATTCCCTGCACGTTGATTTTATCAACAAAGCAGATGCCCATATTTCGGTGGATGATGCACAAATAGTAATGGAGCGGAACAAAAACTATATTAAAACTCTTTATACCCGTTTTCTTTCCATTAAGCAAGAGTTTCCTTCTTCGGTAGATGAGTATAAAAATGTTCACAGACCCAAGCTGGGAGGGGATAGTTGCGTTGCACCTTGCTACAATACAGGTTTTGAGGATGGAACATTGAATGGATGGTATGCCTTTTATGCAGAAAATGAATCTCCTGCTGCTGGTCCTTTCAATATTATGAATGTAACGGGAGGATATTGTGGACCAGTTGCAAAAGCAGGCGGACCGGATATTTATGAAGGTAATGATTATCAAGTTCGTATTACGGCAGGAGCCGCTACTGATTATTTTTTACAACAATATGCCAGCTATTCACTACCACAGGTCTCTCCTTACGGGGGCATTCATTCTGTAATGTTGGGAGATAGTACTCGCCCCGATAACGGTACTGCTATTTTAAGCCAGTCTTTTATGGTTACTGCTAATACAGCCAGTTTAACATACCAGTTTGCTGTGTTACTTGAACACCCTTCTAATCTTAGCCATAATTTTTATACCCAACCTTATTTCTTAGTTACCATCCTTGATCAGAATTTAGACACTATACCTACCTGTGGCACCTATGCTCAAAGCGCCCTAAATGCATTCGACAAGGGATATTTTAGTACTTATTATCCCAGTTCAGCTGATTCTGTTTATTGGAAACCCTGGACATTGGTAAACGTCCCCCTGAAAAAATACATTGGACAGTGCGTTACAATCATATTTGAAACATATGATTGTGCTTTGGGCGGACACTTTGGATATGCCTATGTAGATGCTACCTGTACTCCTCTTGCCCTTATTGCATCTTCTCCTAATTTCTGCGGACAGGATTCCATATCTCTTACAGCTCCTCCAGGAGATTCAGGCTATGGATGGAAAGGACCAAAAGGTGGAATTTCCGGCGACACTACCGGTCAAACCATATGGGTGAAAAAGCCCGGCGTTTACACCGTAAGGCTAGTGCCCGTAACCGGGGCTGCATGTGCAGATACCCTATCTTTCTTAATTGGTCAAAAACCGGGTCCTCCACCGAAACCTGATTTCCACGTTAATACAAACTGTGCCGGACAAATAACACATTTCACCAATACTTCCAATCCTCTCGGAGGAGATTTCTCTTGGGATTTTTATGACATCGGACAATACAATGATACAGGAATCACTAACCCGACATGGACTTACGCATCGCCGGGAAACTACCGGGTAAAACTCCATGAATTAAATAATGGGTGCGGAGATGATACAGTAATTACTATACATATTGACAGCTCTGTTGTAGCAGGTTTCAATTTTGCGAATCCATGTGTGGGGCAGGCAGTTTCTTTTACAAATTCAAGCCAAGGAGCTACCAGTTATTTGTGGAATTTTGGCAACCCGCCCAGTGCACCACATGATACATCAACGTCGAAAAATAGTTCGCATACTTTTACCGGAGTAGGGACATATACTGTAACCTTGATTTCTAAAAATGGTGGTACTTGCCCAGATACGTCGAAGCAGGCTGTAACAATATACACTTACCCCAAACCAACTATTACAGGTAAAAACCTGGTTTGCCCGGGATATTCAGATACGCTTACGGCAAAAGGTGCTCAAACCTATGTATGGTCTGATGCTTCTACCGGTTCAACAGATGTTGTAGTTGTTAATGCATCTGAAACTGTAACAGTAACAGCATCTAACGGCGGTTGCTCACACGATACTACTTTTACTATTAGTACCAATGCCCCTGCTGCTAAAATAACCCCTACATCTGATTCTGTGTGTGCGGGTACTGCCGATACTTTAACGGCTGGCGGCGGGCTTAGTTATAAGTGGAGTACGAAGAGCGCTGCTTCCAGTATTATAGTATTCCCTTCAAAACCTACTACATATACACTTTATGCCAAAACGGCAACCTGTTCAGATTCTGCCGTATTTACAGTAGGCATCATAAAACAAGTTGGAGTTAGGCTAGCTGTTGTAAGAGATTCCATATGTCCGGGTGACTCTACAACAATAAGTGCTTTTGTTTCGGGTGCAAGCTCCTTTTCCTATAGTTGGAATACAGGTGCCACTACAGCTTCTATTAATGTTACCCCACAGCAAACTACCCCTTATACCGCTACTATAAATGGAACATGCAATATAGCACAGCAAACAATTACAGTTAATGTGGTTCCCTATCCCTCACCTGTGTTATCAGGTCCCCTTTGGAGATGTCATGGGGTAAGAGATACGATACAAGTAAGTGGTGGCTATAGCTATAAATGGAGCGATGGCAAAACTAAGACCACCTATGTTACGGGAGGCATCAATAAAGACTCTACCATATATGTAACTGTGAAAAATGTATTAGGTTGTGCAGTAGTAGATACCTATCATATTGCTCTACGGCTTCCGCCAATTATTGGAGCAATTAGTCCTGCTGCAATTGCTTGTGCCGGCATTCCTGTTTCATTTGGCGTTACCAATATATCGGGTATACAACCCTATACTTATTCCTGGTCGCCGGGAGGACAGACAACGGATAGTATAAGTATACTAAACCCTGATTCAGCAACGGTGTATACGGTATATGTATCGAATGGATGCTTATCTCATAAAACAGTTACGATTACTCCGGATTACCCGGTATTGAATGCTTGTTGTAACCAGACGCTCATAATAGAGAATGATACGACAACCCTTACTGCTTATGGAACTTCCACTCACTACCAGTGGCTCGAAGCAAACCAGGTACTTTGTTTAGATCCATTATGCGATTCGGTACGAGTTACCCCAAAAGTAACAACCACTTACACGGTAATAGGAACGGATAAATTAGGTTGCGAAACCCAGCAGCTCATAACAGTAATAATAGATGTGCCCTGCTTTAACCCTAATATACCTAATGTATTTACGCCTAACTTTGCAGGACCTTACGGGAAGAATAATATGTTATATATTAAAACGGACAATATTGATGGATGGTCAATGCAGATATATGATCGTTGGGGTAAGGAAGTGTACACCTCCACAAACCAATACCAATACTGGGATGGAAAAACCGAAGGAGGCAGTGATGCAGCTGACGGAGTATATTACTACACTATATCAGCTACCTGCCAGAATACTACTTTTAAGAAAGAAGGCTTTGTACAACTTATAAGATGATAAGTTGATTTATTGAAGGATACAATCCTCCGGTTAACAAAAATGTTGATCAGAGGATTTTTCATTTTTCCTAATAGCATATTTTTGCTTTCCAAAATACTAATCAAACATGACCAAACTTAAACTAACACAAACTATTTCTACTAAAGACAACCTGGTATTAATCGGTAACAATAAGAGTAACTTCTCCACATATGGATTAACAAAATCTGAAAATGATTTTGTGCATAAACAAATAAAGCAAGAGGAGCATATTATTCATATAAATCAATATGAGCGAAGAATTATAATTTATGTCGCAGAAGATAAAAAAAATGAAAACTATACCCTGGAAGCTATTCGCAAAGCTGGGAATAAAACTTGCAACATTTTAAATACCGTTAAAGTAAAACAGGCAACTATAATTGACCTTAACGGGAACAGTACACAAACACTTGCATTTGCAGAGGGCATGGCACTTGGCAACTACCAGTATCTCCAGTTTAAGAAAAAGGATACATCTAAAATAACTCACTCTTTAAGCGAAATATTAGTACACTCCAATAAAGTCAGCAATACTGATATACAGCGTTTACAAATTGTGGTTGATTCAACCGACATGGCCCGTACCCTTGTTAACCGTCCCTTGAATGACCTGAACGCTGTTCAGTTGGCCCAAGAATTTGAAAAAATGGGAAAAGAAGCAGGCTTTAAGGTGGAGGTTTTAAACAAAGCCAAAATTGAAAGCCTGAAAATGGGTGGACTTCTCGCTGTAAACCGCGGTAGCATTGACCCTCCTACTTTCACCATTATGGAATATAAGCCTAAAAATGCGGTAAATAAAAAACCTTACTTATTGGTTGGAAAAGGTGTGGTTTATGACACCGGAGGATTGAGCTTAAAGCCTACCGCTAACTCCATGGATTCTATGAAATGTGATATGGCGGGTGCAGCCGTTGTAGGTTGTACAATGTATGCCATTGCTAAAGCCGGACTGTCTGTTTATGTTGTAGGATTAACCCCCGCCACTGATAACCGCCCCGGAATGAATGCTTATGTTCCCGGTGACATATTAACCATGCATAATGGAATGACTGTAGAAATGCTTAATGCAGATGCGGAAGGCAGATTGATATTGGCTGATGCACTTAGCTATGGCAAGCGATATGAACCTATATTAGCAATAGACCTGGCAACCCTGACAGGTGCTGCGGCAGCAGCCATAGGAAAATATGGGATTGTTGCCATGGGAACAGCAGACAAAACAAATTTTGATGCACTCAAAAAAAGTGGTGAACAGGTGAATGAACGCCTTGTTGAATTTCCCATGTGGGATGAATATGGTGACTTGCTAAAAACCGATATTGCTGATATGAAAAATATAGGAGGCCCGGTAGCAGGAGCAATTACTGCCGGAAAATTTTTAGAAAAATATACCTCTTACCCCTGGATACACCTGGATATTGCAGGGCCTGCATTCATTGATTCGGCATATGACTATAAACCCAAAGGGGGAACAGGAGTCGGTGTGAGGCTCCTGTTTAATTTCTTAAGTGGGATAAAAAAATAGAGAATTATTTTTTTACGCACCAAACTGTTTAAAGTGGTGATCAATGTGCTTATAATCTAATCTTGCCCAATTAGCCCCGGTAAATTTACCTAACAAGGGACTCGCGGGCCAATCTGCTTTTTCGGTGCTTTTGCTGTAGCGGTCAATATATTCCCTGAAACGTTTTTTTTCTGTTTCCATATCATAATGACCCTCTGCTTTAAATTCAGGAATGGTAGCTGCTTTTCCTTTGGGGAAGGGAGCTTTTCCTAATACAAGAGGTTTAAAAATAAGCCTGTTAATGAAACTATCCCGTAGAGGGATAGAGTATTCGCCCATTGCGTAGGACATGGTGCGGTTAACATGCCACAGCATTTGGTCTATGGACATTTTACCGAAAGAAGCTTTGGATTCGGGAGTTACCTTTTCAAGGCGCTCCAATACTTCATTTCTTGATCCAGGTTCAAAAAGGTTTTTAAGATTGCTCATAGGGTTGGGAGATTTATTGGTTAAAAATTACATGGGTTTCTTTGCTTTAGGTTTTTTCCCAGCTAAATGTTGTTTCCAGGGTGTCCAGTAGTAGTCTGCCCAGCCACTTTTTATCCCATCCGCTTGGTCTTCGGGAACATTAGCATGTACCATGTTCAGCACAGCATCACTACCTTTTTTTTCAAATTGTAACATAAAAATGGAATCGAGGTCCGATTTTTTCCAGTCGGTTCCTCTCCATGATTGAACTATCAGTTTGCCAGGTTTTAGATGAAAGTTTTTCCCCTTTATATAATTCCCATGGGCGCTGAAAGTAGTTCCTTCCTTTTTAGTGATTTTTGCAGGTGCCCCGGTAACCAATGAATGAAGTTTAGCATCCATATACAACTCATAAAGTTGCTCGGGTGTAGCATTTTTAAATACTACTTTCTGGGTAAGTGTTTTCATGGTTTAATAATTTTAAGAAATTGATTATCCTACAAATTTAATTTTTTACCTTTATTAGTATATTAAATCTTCAATAAATTAAATGCCGGAGTATAAAATTATTTACTCTATTCATCTTTCTATTTTGGACTTCAGCCTGGCTCACAACGGCACTTCCACATCCCGGATTTTATTCTTATATTTGAAACTTAAAGAAAACCGTTATGTCTGAAAAAAAGGACCCGCGTAAAATAACCACCCACGTATTACAGGAAATGAAACAGGCAGGTGAGAAAATTGCTATGCTTACCGCTTATGATTTCTCTATGGCACGTGTGTTGGACGATGCCGGAATAGATGTAATACTTGTTGGTGATTCAGCTTCCAATGTAATGGCAGGGCATGAAACCACCCTCCCCATAACACTCGACCAGATGATATACCATGCATCATCGGTTATCAGGGCTGTTAATCGTGCGTTAGTCGTAGTCGATCTTCCATTCGGAACTTACCAGGGAAATTCTAAAGAAGCCTTGAATTCTTCTATACGAATTATGAAAGAATCGGGCGCCCACGGAGTAAAACTGGAAGGAGGAAAAGAAGTAGAAGACTCTATTAAACGAATATTATCGGCAGGTATTCCAGTTATGGGGCACTTAGGACTCACGCCACAATCTATTTATAAATTTGGTACCTATACGGTAAGAGCAAAAGAAGAGGCAGAAGCCCAAAAACTGTTAGAGGATTCTTCTGTTCTGGAAGAAGTAGGTTGCTTTTCTATTGTACTGGAAAAAATTCCAGCCGCTTTGGCAGGCGAAGTAACCAAGCGGGTATCTATCCCAACCATTGGAATAGGGGCAGGAAGCCAGGTTGACGGGCAGGTGCTTGTATTACATGATATGATTGGGCTGACTTATGAATTCCATCCCCGCTTTCTGCGCCGCTATGCCAATATATACCAGGAAATGACAGGAGCTGTTAAAAGCTACATTGCGGATGTGAAAAGCAAAGATTTCCCGAACGAAAAAGAGCAGTATTAAGTGAAAAATAAGTTCTTCAATTTTGTTATTATCTGTTTTTCACTTCTAACTTTCCGGGCAGATATTATTGCGCAGGAAAAGGGACGCCATATTAAAAACGAAGCCTTTACATGCGGTGAGCAACTTACTTACCGAATCCATTATGGGATTATAGATGCAGGGCAGGTTACCATTAAAATACAAGATTCGATAACGACGGTAGTGGGAAAGAAAGCTTATCATATTGTCGGCACCGGGGTTTCTACAGGTGTTGTTGGCGCGGTATTTAAAGTAGACGATCGCTATGAAACATACATGGATGCGCAGGCACTTTGTCCTCTTATGTTTATAAGGCGTGTAAATGAAGGCGGGTTTAAAATAAACCAGGACCAACTATACGACCAGGACTATCATGTGGTAAACTGCAATGGTAAAAAGTATAAAGTACCGGCTTACGTACAAGATATGTTATCCTCATTTTACTACGCCAGGACCTTTGATTATACCAATGAGAAGCCCGGAAAAATTGACAGTGTGATGACCTTTGTCGATAATGAGGTATGGACCCTGAGAATTAAATTCATTCGGCGCGACACCATAAACAGTGATGTAGGAAAAATATGCTGCATGGTATTCGAACCCATTGTTCAAAAGGGCAGAATATTTAAACATAACGATGACCTGCAGGTTTGGATTTCTGATGATAAAAACCATATACCTATTCGCGCACAGGCCAATATTTTAGTAGGTTCTATTAAGTTAGATATTGTTTTCTGGTCGGGCCTATTGAATATGCCCGCGGGGGCAAAATAATATTATTCTGATTTCTCTGCGGTTGCTATCTCCGGCTTATCATTCTTAGGATAGAATTTCTTTTGGAAAAGAAGAATGATAATTACACCAACGGTAATAGCAGAATCAGAAACATTGAAAACTTCCGGAAAAAATAAAAATTCATTACCACCCCAAATTGGGAGCCAGGGAGGAAAATGCCCTTGAAACAAAGGGAAATAGAGCATGTCAACTACATTGCCATGCAAAAACCCGGCATAGCCGCCTTCTTTTGGCATAAATTTTGCCAGTTCATATCCACTGTCGCTAAACAGAACCCCATAAAAAGCACTGTCAATAATATTGCCCATGGCGCCGGCAAAGATTAATGCAAAGCTAGCTATCAAGCCCGGATGCGCCCTTCGCTTTACAAGTGTTCGCAAATAATAACCTATCAGGATAACAGCAATAATGCGGAAAACACTCAGAAATATTTTGCCATATTGTCCCGCAAACTTCATCCCAAAGGCCATGCCGTTATTCTCCGTAAAATGAATAATGAACCAGGAAGCAATGCGATGCTCTTCCCCAAGCAGAAAATGGGTTTTAATATAAATCTTAAGCGCCTGGTCCAAAACCAGCACCAGCAATATAATTAGCAAAGGCCTTTTCACCTGAGCTTATATTACCTTATTGGTTGAACTGCTGTACCAGCTTAGCGTCAATGCTCAATGTAGCATGAGGCACCCGCATCAGTCTTTCCTTAGGAATCAGCTTGCCTGTAACCCGGCAAATACCATAGGTCTTATTTTCGATACGAACCAAAGCATTTTGAAGGTTCTGTATGAATTTTTCCTGGCGCAATGCAAGTTGTGCAGTTTCTTCCCTGGTCAGTACATCCGATCCATCTTCCAATGCTTTAAAGGTTGGAGATGTATCATCCGTTCCATGATCATCGGTATGACAAAGGGTATTCTTCAGCAGATCGTAGTCCTTTTTGGCTTGATCCAGTTTTTCCACAATAAGTGCACGGAACTCTGCTAATTCCTTCTCTGAAAAGCGCTTCTTTTCATTTCCGTTTGAGGCAGGAACCGTATTTTGAGCCGCCGTGGCAGCAGGTTTTGCCTGTACTTTTTCACTTATAGGAGCAGGCTTTGGTTTTACCGTAGCTTTTGGAGTTGCAACTGGCTTAGTTATCTTTTTTGGAGCACTTGCTTTCTTTACTTCTTTTGCTTTAACGTTAGTTTTTTTCTTAGGTTCCGGTTTCTTCATTACTTTTTTAGGTTCTATCTTATGTTTAATAACTTTTTTCTTCTCCACTTTCTTCTTTACCAGAGTACTTTTTTTGGCAAGAAGTTTAGTTTTCTTTGAAACTTTCCCGGATTTTTTTGCAGATTTTTTCACTACAGGCTTTTTAGCACTTGCTTTTGGCTTCCCGGTTTTTTTAACAGCCTTCTTTTTCATGTTACCTTAATTAGACTTATTAATAGAAATGAAAGCGCTTAAATTATCCGCCACTTCCACCTCCATAGCTTCTCTTTCGTCCAGATTATCAACAAGTTCGAAAGAGGTCGCTAAAATTTCGCTGCAAATATAGTCAAAATTATTCTCAATGACCCTTTCTAATGTTACGTTCCGCTTTATTTGAAGTTTTATTTTATCCGTTACTTCATAGTTTTTTTCCTTTCTAAGATTTTGAATGCGGTTTATCAATTCGCGTGCAATACCTTCCTCTTCAAGCTCTTTCGACACTTTTGTATCCAAAGCAACCGTAAGCTTCCCGTCTGACATAAGATGCCAGCCCGGTATGTCTTCCGAGGTTATTTCCACGTCTGTTACAACCAATTCCACGTTTTTACCGGAAAGAGTTATAGCGTATTTCCCTGTGGTTTCAAGTTCCCGTATTTCTTCACGGGTAAAGTTGCTTATTGCACTTGCAGATTCTTTCATTAAAGGACCCAGCTTTTTGCCTAGTTCTTTAAAATTGGCTTTTATCTTCTTATTGAGCATTCCCTCTGTATCATGAATATATTCCAGCTCTTTTACATTCACCTCGGCAAGAATGAGATTCCTAACTGAATCTATTTGGTGTTTTAAATTTTCATCCAAAATAGGAATCAAAATCTTATTAAGTGGCTGGCGAACCCGTATGCTTACTTTTTTCCGTAAAGCAAGCGTCAGGGATGTAATACGCTGTGCCAAATCCATTCTTTCCTCCAGAACAGGATTGATTTGTTTTTCATCAAAAGCCGGGAACAAAGAGTGGTGCACACTTTTTACATTTTCTTTATGGGAAACATTGTTCAAATCTGTAAACAGCCTCTCGGAATAGAATGGAGCAATGGGGGCTATAAGTTTGGCAATCGTTTCAAGGCATACATAAAGTGTTTGAAACGCCGCTATTTTATCTTCACTGTACTCACCTTTCCAGAAACGTCTGCGGGATAAACGAACATACCAATTGCTTAACTGGTCAATTACAAAGCTTTCAATGTCGCGCGCTGCACGCATAGGTTCGTATGTGGCATAATATTCGTCCACTTTCTTAACGAGTGAATTTAAAACAGAAAGTATCCATTGGTCAAGCTCAGGTCTTTTATTAATAGGGATTTCAGCTTCGGTGTACACAAATCCGTCAATATTGGCATATAACACATAAAAAGCATAGGTATTGTATAATGCCCTGAATAGTTTCCGTTGCACTTCGGTAATGCCCTCTTCATCAAACTTTAAGTTATCCCAGGGTTGGGCATTGCTTATCATATACCAACGGGTAGCATCGGCGCCGTACTTATTTAATATTAAAAATGGGTCAACCGCATTTCCTAACCGTTTGGACATTTTATTGCCATGCTTGTCGAGCACCAAGCCATTGGAAACTACATTTTTAAAAGCAACTGAATCAAATAACATGCTTGCAATAGCATGAAGGGTAAAGAACCAACCACGTGTCTGGTCAACACCTTCGGCAATAAAATCGGCCGGAAAATTAGCCTTGAAAGTCTCCGTATTCTCAAAAGGGTAATGCCACTGAGCATAAGGCATAGAACCGGAATCGAACCAAACATCTATTAAATCAGGCTCACGGAACATTCTCTTCCCCGAGGCAGAAACCAAAAATATATTATCGCAATACGGTTTATGAATATCTCTTTCCGATTCATTCCATTTAGATTTCCTCAAATCCTCCCCAGTCATTATTCCATTCTCAAGAGACTTCTTTATTTCTCTATCTAATTCTTCATAAGAGCCTATGCAGATTTCCTCTTTCCCATCTTCGGTTCTCCATATTGGCAATGGAATGCCCCAAAAGCGAGAACGGGAAAGATTCCAGTCTACCAGGTTTTCCAACCAGTTACCAAACCTTCCGGTACCCGTTGATTCGGGCTTCCAATTGATAGTATTATTCAGTGCTATCATCTTATCTTTAGCAGCCGTAGTGCGAATGAACCAAGAATCGAGCGGGTAATAAATTACGGGTTGGTCGGTACGCCAGCAGTGTGGATAGTTATGTTCATATTTTTCCACTTTGAAGGCTTTGCCTTCTTTTTTCAGCTTTAATGCGATGGCTAAATCGGTAGCTTTTTCAGGGTGTTCCTGGTCTTCCTTGGTTTTAACATGCATTCCGGCAAAATCAGTTACAGCATCCACAAACTTACCCTGCTTATCAACCAATGTAAGATTACCTATACCGTATTGTTTTGCCACGCGAAAGTCATCTGCACCAAAACTGGGAGCAATATGAACAATTCCTGTACCGTCTTCAAGAGTTACAAAATCTCCTATAATTACCCTGAAAGCATCTCCCCCTTCAGGCTTGGCATAAGGCATTAGCTGTTCATAATTAATGCCGGCTAATTCATTTCCCTTAATTATCTTTTCAATTTTATAAGGAACGTAGCGATCGCCATGCTTATAATCTTCCATTGGAATATCAGCCGCCTTTTCATGGAAGTATTTATGCATTAATTCCTTTGCCATTATTACCCTGATAGGGTTACCCAAATATGGCTGATATGTTTTTATCAAAGCATACTCAATGTCCTTACCCACAGCTAAAGCACAGTTGGAAGGCAATGTCCAGGGAGTGGTTGTCCAAGCTAGGAAGAAGATATCCCCGACTAAATCATTCCTAAGGAATTGAGACTTTGCATCCCTTATAATTTTAAACTGGGCTGTTACTGTAGTATCTTTAATGTTCTTATATGTTCCGGGTTGGTTAAGTTCATGCGAGCTTAAGCCGGTTCCTGCAGCCCATGAGTACGGCTGTATAGTATAGCCCTTGTATAAAAGGTTCTTTTTATAAAGCTCATTAAGCAGCCACCATACGCTTTCAATATAGCTATTATCAAAAGTGATATAAGGATGCTCCATATCAACCCAATAGCCCATTTTGGCTGTCAGGTCCTCCCACCTGTCTTTATATTTCATTACCTCCTTGCGACAGGCGGCATTATAGTCTTCAACGCTTATCTTTTTGCCAATATCTTCTTTCGTAATACCCAGTGACTTCTCTACACTCAACTCAATCGGCAAACCATGCGTATCCCATCCTCCCTTGCGTTTTACCTGCTTACCCTTCATGGTTTGATAGCGGCAAAAAATGTCCTTAATTGCACGTGACATTACGTGATGAATGCCGGGCATACCATTGGCTGAAGGCGGGCCTTCATAAAAAGTGAATGATGGGGAACCTTCGCGAAGTGAAACACTTTTTTCAAAGGTCTTCTCCTTCGCCCATTTATCAAGGATTTCCTTACTAACAGAGCTAAGTTCTAAATTATCGTATTGGGGGAACTTCATCATAATTGACAATGGACGATTAGATAGTCGCTATTACTTTTAATTCAATAGCGATAGGTGTGGGAAGTGATTTTATTTCCACTGTGGTTCTGCAGGGTTGGTTGTCTTTAAAATATTCTGCGTAAATGCGGTTATAAGTCGTAAAATCAGCTTTCATATTGGTTAGGAAAACTGTCACATCCACTATCTTATCCCAACTTGAACCGGCATCTTCCAATACTGCTTTCACATTTCCAAAAACGGAGTGGCATTGTTTTTCTATGTCATAAGAAACAATATTCCCCTGGGCATCCAGAGTAACACCCGGAATATCTTTACTGCCTCTTTCGCGGGGTCCTATCCCTGAAAGAAAAAGCAAGTTACCCACCCGCCTTGCATGCGGATATAGGCCAACCGGCTCCGGCGCTTTGGATGAATAGATTTTCTCCACGTCCATTTTTTAAGTTTGCAAAGGTATGAAAAATAGGAATGTTAGGTTAAACCCTGTTCTTCAAAACCTGTTCATAAGATTAGAGTCCCTTTTGCCAACCAACAAAGGCTTTGATATACTTTTGCAAGCCTTAAACGGCTTCAAAGAATATGACAGCAAAATATACGGAAGATAGTATTAAATCCCTTGACTGGAAGGACCATATCCGTTTCCGTCCGGGGATGTACATTGGTAAATTAGGCGATGGCTCCTCACTAGATGATGGTATTTATGTCCTACTTAAAGAGGTAATTGATAACTCCATTGATGAATTTGCGATGGGGTTTGGTAAAACTGTAGAAGTAAGCATTAAAGAAAGAATTGTGACCGTACGCGACTTTGGCAGGGGCATTCCCTTGGGCAAAGTAATGGATTGTGTAGCTAAAATCAATACAGGTGCTAAATACGATTCCGAAGTATTTAAAAAATCAGTGGGGCTAAATGGGGTTGGTACAAAAGCGGTGAATGCGCTCTCCTCCTATTTTAAAGTTCAATCGGTAAGGGAGGGGAAAACCAAAATGATTGAATTTAAAAAAGGAGAACTCTTAAAGGACTACTCTATTGCGGCATCGGAAGAAAGTGAGGGTACTATGATTGCCTTCCAGCCTGATGAAACTATTTTCCACAATTTCCACTACCTGACCGAGCATGTGGAACGTATGCTCTGGAACTATGCTTATCTCAATATGGGGCTAAAAATTAAGTTCAATGGAAAGAAGATAGAATCAGAAAAGGGATTGCACGACTTGCTGGAACGTAATATAAACGGCCCTATCCTTTACCCTATTATTCATTTAAAGGGAAACGACATTGAGCTGGCTATGACCCACAGCATGCAGCAATACAGCGAAGAATACTACTCTTTTGTAAATGGCCAGCATACTACCCAGGGTGGCACCCACCTGATTGCCTTCAGGGAAGCAGTGGTAAAGACTCTCCGTGAATTTTACAAAAAGAATTTTGAAGCATCGGATATACGCAAGTCTATTGTAGCAGCTATCAGCATTAAAGTGCAGGAACCCATTTTTGAATCGCAAACCAAAACCAAGCTTGGCTCCCAGGAAATGAGGCCGGAAGGGCCTTCTGTACGTACATTTATTGGTGACTTCATAAAAACAGAGCTTGATAATTTCCTTCATAAAAATGGAGAAATAGCCGAGGAACTTCTAAGAAAAATAGTACAATCTGAAGAAGAACGTAAAGCCATGTCGGGCATAGAAAAACTTGCCCGTGAACGCGCCAAGAAAGCCAGCCTGCATAACAAAAAACTCCGCGACTGCCGTGCCCACTATAACAACGGAGATGAAAGACGGCTTGAAACGACACTTTTTATTACAGAGGGAGATTCTGCAAGTGGCTCTATTACTAAAGCCCGCGACCCAAACATACAAGCGGTATTTAGCCTGAAGGGTAAGCCGCTCAATACGTATGGACTCACTAAGAAAATAGTATACGAAAACGAGGAATTCAGCTTGTTGCAGAGTGCAATGAATATTGAAGACGGCATGGAAAACTTGCGGTATAATAATGTGGTTATTGCCACAGATGCTGATGTAGATGGTATGCATATCCGCCTGCTGCTGCTTACTTTCTTCCTGCAATTTTTTCCTGACCTTGTAAAAAATGGGCATCTCTATATTTTAGAAACGCCACTCTTTCGTGTTAGAAATAAGAAAGAAACCATTTATTGTTATTCCGATGGTGAAAGGCAGAATGCTATTAAAAAATTAGGAGTACGTCCCGAAATAACCCGTTTTAAAGGCTTGGGCGAAATATCTCCCGATGAGTTTAAGTTCTTCATAGGAAAAGATATCCGCCTGCAGCCTGTTATGATTACACATGACACGTCTATTGAGCAGGTGCTTAACTACTACATGGGTAAAAACTCCCCTGAAAGGCAGGAGTTCATTATAGAAAACCTTGTAGTAGAAAAGGAAGAAGCTCCTATGGAAGCGTAATTTCTTATTACCAATTATCTTTTGAAGTCAGTTTGGTAAACGCTGGTATTACCTACTTCATCACTCACCACCAGGCGAAGATGGTGCAGGCCTTTTCCCACATGCTCATCAAAAGTGTAATAAATTTCGCTTTTCTTCGGATTAGATTCCATCAATATCCATTTACCATCCACCGTGGCCCGGAAATAATTAACCCCTGAAAGATTATCGCCAATTTCAAATGCAATATTTGAATCGTGGCTCATATCCTTACCTTTAAAAATATTTACGGGCTTAATTACCGGGTGATACAGGTCGAGCATTACTACATAGCTGCCAAACTTTTTGGGGTGCACAATCATATATCCATTTTCCCATTTCCCGCCAATACTGGCTCTTTGTTTACCATCCACTCTCACTACAACTGCCTTCTTCATTATTGAGTCAGGTAACTCAACGCTGGGCTTGAGCATCAAAGTATATGGAGCTGATAAGGGAGTATTAGGGTCCTGAATGTTATAAATGGACGATATCTGGGTGTTCTTGCCGGATGTGTCCACTGAATAGCGAAAATGCGTGGTGTTAAATAATGCCCCTGCCGGAATTTCTATTTTTATATTCCTGCCGGTATATTCAAAAGGCTTGTTACAACTGGCAATAGCAAGATATTTAGCAGTATCGTGATATACACCCGGCAACTTATCCGCATCCTTTACATTAAATGCAAGTGTGGTAGTATTCCCATTAAAATCGCTTATCACGTATTCCAGTTTGTGATTTATTCTTTTAGCACAATCAATCCTGCCTTTATTCACTAACTTCTTATAAATATTCAGTTTATCATTTTCCTGGAGGAAACTATATTCGAGCGTATCAATCCTGTTTCGCATAGCAGCATAGTCAACATGGCCATTTATATAATGTATCGTAGCAAAATTCAACACATTCATGCGGGAATAATAAATAGTGTCACCATTATTTTTTAGCAGCTTTATATAGGGGCCATTTTGGCTTTCCACATGGTCTTCCCTGTCAAAACAGCCAATACCTACCCCAATAGTTCCGTAGGCAACAATGTTGCTGTCATATTTAAGAACATATTTATTGCTATTCACTTTTTTAGCACGGATATAAAGGGCTTTATGCTGTCCATTGAGACTGCTGGAATCAGTCAGCGGATATAGTGCAATGCCTTCAATTACCGGGGGAATATTATCAACACACGTATACCCGGCAAGCAGGGGATTAATCGGGTCATCATTCTTACGTATTTCAAAGTGCAGGTGCGGACCTGCCACATCGCCCGTACTTCCGCTAAGTGAAATAGTATCACCCTGGTTCACCTCAAATTTTCCGGGTGGCAAATAAATATCCTGCATATATTTTTCTTCAGCATACTGCGTCTCTTTTACATACCGGGCAATAGCACGATTAAAGCACTTTAAATGTCCATAAAGCGAAACATAGCCGTTAGGATGAGTAATATATAAGGCATTCCCATAGCCATGGGGACCCACAACTATTCGCGAAACATAGCCCTTTGCAGCCGCATGAACAACCAGTCCCTCCTCGCCATTGGTACGGATATCAATACCCGTGTGGTAGTGGTCGGTTCGAATTTCTCCAAATGTTCCGGCAAGAGTTATAGGAATATCCAGCGGATTAATAAAATAGTGCTTGGGAAGAGAATCCTGGGCAGAAAGAATAAAAGGGAACCATAACACTACTGAAATTATGCTGACTCTCATAGAGAGGTAAGGGTACATTATTTAATAATATAAAAAAACATTCTTTTGAGAATCAGAATTCCTCATTAACTTCGCGCAAAATTATAAATGTACCATAACCTAAAACCCTTGAGTTATGAACATCCTGAAATTTATACTAGTCTCCGCCGCTATATTTTGCATTTCAATCCCTGCACTTGCGCAACAAACATTGCAAAGTGATTCGGCAAGAAAAGCAGACTCCATCAAGGCATATGCATTAGAAAGAGCGCTTGAAGTTAAAAAGAGTGATTCAATTAAAAAGACGAAAGCCGACTCCTTAAAAAGCTGGCATTTCGATGGAATAATTAATGTGGCATTTTCACAGGTTAGTCTAACCAACTGGGCTGCCGGGGGACAAAACTCTATTGGGCTTGTATCAATTGTTTCACTACATGCTACTTACTCCAAAAATAAAATAAGCTGGCTAAATAGCATAGATATGGGTTATGGATTCCAAAAACTGGATAATAACCCCGCCCAAAAATCAATCGATAAAATAGAAGCTACATCAAATATTGGATACAAGGCTTTTGACCATACCCTTGCGGGTATTTTGGTAAACTTTAAATCGCAATTTGCACCGGGATACCAGTATCCCAATAACGACTCAATTTTGCAGTCTAATTTTATGGCACCGGGATACTTAACTATTGCGGCAGGTCTTACTTATGCACCTAATAAATCTTTATCCATTTTTGTTTCGCCTGCCACGTTGAAGTATACATTTGTGGAGAACCAGGCACTGGCTAATACCGGTGCTTATGGGGTTACCCCTGCTGTTTATGATAGTGGCCGGTTAGTTACACCCGGTAAAGAAGTTTTGGTGCAGGTAGGAGCTTACTTTAAAGGTGATTACACTGCAACTATTATGAAAAATATTACACTTAGCACTGACCTTAGCCTCTTCTCCGATTACCTGAAAAATCCCCAGGATATTGTGGTGGACTGGACAACCCTTATACAAATGAAGATAAATAAGTATATCTCTGTTACCATAAATACGGAATTAATCTACGACCAAAATATTATGATTCCGCTCTATAACAGCGACAATATAGTTATCGGCAAGGGACCGCGCACACAATTCAAAGACCTATCCGGAGTAGGACTTGCATATAATCTTTAAATCCCAAACTCGCGGATAATACCTATATGAATAGTGTATTTATTCGTATTAAGTATATTGCCATTAACCGGATTCCCCGCCTGGGTTAATATTCCATACTCATTGTTATAGTCAGTAGAGATACTATGCAAATAAAAATTTATTTCCTGGCTATAAGAAAACACATAATTGTAAGAAACACTGATAAAATAATCAAAGTTGTTCCTGCGATATAGCAGCTCTGCACCGGGGCTTACGCTCCATATATTTGCTACATATTTTACATTGTGCAGAAGTGATCCTACATTAACCCCATCAACTAAAAAGCCAAGTCCTGTCGTATCATAGTATGAACCAAAGCTATAAGTAATGCATTCGTAATAGACATTTGCATATAGATTTAATCTTAAATCTTGCTCTTTGGTTAGAGAAAAAAAGTATCCGGCACCTGCACCGGCGTTCCAATTCCAGGCGGCTTTGGCATACCCAATCGAAGCATCAAAAAAATTAATAGATAAGTGTTTCCCAAGGTTTTCTTCCATCCCAAGCCCCAGATTATAAAAATTATTCAGACCGCTTACGTTCATATCATGCTGAAAAGTATAAACTGATCCCATATTATTAGATACATACTTGAACTGTAGGTCCTGGTTAATGGTCGAAGTCCCAATACCCTCTCCAAATAATTTTACTCCGACAAAATTTTTAAATAACCCATGTGCATTGGTATCCATAATATTCATATAGGCATCTTGGGAAAAGCAGTTAAAAGAAACCACCATGAACGCTAAAACCAGTTTTATTATTCTCACCATGAACTACTTTTAATCAGTCTCAAAGTTATACATCCTCAGTAAAATAGGCTTTTGCCCGGCTGCGCATATTGTAGTCAAGCGACATGCTTTCTGAATAAGCTCCCGCCGTGCGAATGGCAATGATGTCTCCCCGCCTGGTTTCCGTTAACTCCACTGCCTTCCGGAAACAATCAGATGATTCACATATGGGGCCTGTGACATCATATAGATATTTCCCTTTTCTTGTAGCTCCTAAAAGATTCTCAATAGTATGGTAGGATTGGTATAATGCAGGACGTAAGAGTTCAGTCATTCCGGCATCCAATATTACAAAATTGGTCTGCATTCCCTTTTTCACAAAGAGAACACGGGAAATAAGCGAGCCGCATTGAGCCACGATAGCCCTCCCGGGTTCAAGGTGCATTTTTATATGCGAGCCTGGTTTTAAAAATTTTCTAAACAAACCGAAATAGTTTTCAAAGTCAGGTATAGGGTCTTCATCAGGGTGATGATAATCCACACCCAAGCCACCACCAAGGTTTATGTTTTCAATAAATATGTCCTTGTCGGCAAACCATTGCAATAATTCATTCGCCTTTACACATAAGGTTTTATAAACCGATAAATCTGTTATTTGGGAACCAATATGAAAATGCAGCCCGATTAATTTTATGTTTTTGCATTTGCGTAAAACATTCAGGCTTTCGTCTAATTCCCAACTGTTAATCCCAAATTTATTTTCTTCCAATCCAGTAGTAATATAGCGGTGGGTATTGGCATTTACATTGGGATTTATACGCAATGCTACCTGTGCAGTTCTATTCTCACCTTTTGCAATTTCATTAACTACTTTCAGTTCTTCAATAGATTCAGCATTAAAGCAAAAAATATTCTTTTGTACAGCAAATCTGATTTCCTTGTCTGATTTTCCAACCCCGGCAAATACTATTTTACCAGCTTTAAATCCAGATTCAAAAGCCCTTTTCACTTCGTTTCCACTTACGCAATCAGCACCAAAGCCGGAATCTTTTACCAGTTTGAGTACTCCTTTATTAGCATTCGCTTTAAGAGCATAGTGTAATTCAATATCCTGTTTTTCGGCAGCTTTCCGGGCAGCTTTTAAGGTATCTGATAACAGTTTTGTATCGTAATAGTAAAAAGGAGTTTCAATTCCCTGGAATTTTTTAAGTAACGACGGACTAAACATATCTTATTTATTGATTTTAAATACTCCCCTATTCAACGCCAATAGTGCTTCCTTCTTATACTCGGCAGCTATTAATACGGAGATATTGTTTTTGCTTCCTCCATATGAAATCATCCGGATGGGGACATCTTTCAACGAATCAAAAATACGGACGGCATAACCATGTTTATCGGCGAGAAAATCGCCCACTATACAAATTATCACCTGGTTCATCTCTACATCCACGGTGCCATACATTTCTAATTCGGTAATTATTTCTTTCAGGTTAGTTACATCATCAATGGTGAGCGAAACAGCAACCTCTGAAGTCGTAATCATATCAATAGGCGCCTTATACCTCTCAAACACCTCAAAAATACTTCGCAAAAAACCGTAGGCCATCAGCATACGAGTAGACTTTATTTTGATAACCGTAATGCTGTCTTTGGCAGCAACCGCCTTTATTTCGTCTCCTGAAGCAGCCTTGCTGATAAGTGTGCCTTTCGCTTCAGGCTGCATGGTGTTGAGAAGCCGTACGGGTACATTCTTCTTTTTTGCCGGAAGAATACAATAAGGATGCAAAATCTTTGCCCCGAAATAAGCCAATTCCGCAGCTTCATCAAATGAAAGCTCTGCTATAGGATAGGTATCGGGAACGTAACGGGGGTCATTATTATGCATGCCATCAATATCCGTCCATATTTGAACTTCTTCCGCATTTATAGCAGCCCCTATAAGCGACGCCGAATAATCACTTCCCCCCCTTTTAAGATTATCTACCTGCCCGAAAGCATTACGGCATATATAGCCTTGTGTAATAAATAATTCAGCATGCGGATATTTTGCCAATTCCTTTGCCAAATGCTCTTGCATATATTCCAAATCGGGTTCTCCATTCTCATCAATCCGCATAAAATTAAGAGCAGGTAAAAGAACCGATGGAATTTTCTGTTCCTCTAAATAATAATGAAACAAAGCGGTTGAAAGCAGTTCACCTTCCGCAAGAATGCTTTTTTCTTCGTTATGGGTGAACATATCCTGTGTAAAAGACGCGAGGAAATTAAAATGCTCAGTAACTATTTCATTCCCTTTTTTCTTGTATTCATTCGTCGTAAAAAGCGTTTCAATCGTATCCCTATAAAGGGGTTCCAGTTCCTTTACTATGCGGGAAGCCTCACTGGGTAATTGTTCGAAAAGGGCTTTTGTTATTCTCACTAGTTGGTCAGTAGTACCCGACATAGCAGATAATACAACTATTTTTCGGCCGGGATAATTTACCAGCTTAGCAACCGCCTTCATACGCTCTGCCGAACCTACCGATGTTCCTCCAAATTTTAATACCTGCATTTTATTCTTTTTGGGGGTGCAAAAGTAAGAAAAGGAAAGATGTAGTAACTTTACACTCTGTTGAAAGTCATTATGCAACTTGATAGAGCCATAAATAGTTTTCATTTACTGGGAGAAGAAATAGGCAATTTCTTGTATGGGAAAACTGCAAACCGGGAAAAGTGGGAAAAAGCATTACTATTAACTGAACAGGAGAACCCCTGGTTCACAAAGGAAAATATTATATCGGCACTGAATGGTATAACTCCCTGGCTTGAAAAGGATAAACTAAATGCCTGGCTGGCCCAATACCCTCAACCGGATAACAAAAAAGTACTAACCGTTGGGGTTGTGATGGCAGGCAATATTCCTTTAGTTGGCTTCCACGATTTCTTATGTGTCCTGTTAAGTGGGAATATTCTTCATGCTAAACTATCACATTCCGATAAAACACTACTCCCCTTTCTTGCTAAAATACTTATCGGGATTGAACCGGAATGGGAAAACCAAATACACTTTGCTGACAAACTTTCTTCCACCGGTTTAAATGCCATTATTGCAACAGGGAGCAATAATACGGCAAGACATTTTGAATATTATTTCCGGGACATTCCGCATATTATTCGAAAAAACCGTAATGGCGTAGCCATTTTGGCTGGCTTGGAAATAACCCATGATTTATCTATGCTTGGGGAAGATATATTCAGCTATTATGGGCTTGGCTGCCGGAATGTCTCTAAACTATTTGTTCCCAAAGGGTATGATTTTAAGCTGTTCTTTGAATCTATTGAGAAGTATAAGGATGTAATAAACCATAATAAATACCATTCCAACTATGTGTATAACCGGACTATTTATCTGATGGATGGAAAAAAAATTACCGATAATGGTTTTCTTGCTGTTATAAATAGCCCTCATGTCGCCTCTCCTATTGCAGTATTAAATTTTGAAGAATACGATAACCTGGAAGTATTAGTAAAAGAGTTGAATAGCATAAAGGAAGAAATACAATGTGTAGCTACTTCGAACAGTGTAAATAAAAACCTTGGAAACCTTGCCCCTCTTAAAGTAGAATTAGGTGAAACCCAGTCCCCATTATTGACGGACTATGCCGATGGAGTGGATATTATGAGGTTCTTATCGGAGCAATAGATAGCCCGACAAGCCCATTTTTTGTAACTTTGTAGCAAACCATGAACAGCACGATAAGGGAAATAACGCATCCCCTGAAAGGGTTACATTTAAAAAATGGCACTTATCTGTCTATGGAATCTCCATTGGTTATGGGGATCATAAATATAACCTCCGATTCATTTTACGATGGAGGACGATATAATACAAGCCAGGCTGCTATTGAACGCTCGGAACAGCTTATTGCCGAAGGAGCAGATATTGTAGATTTAGGAGCAGCTTCCACCCGTCCGGGAGCTGAAGATATAGGCTCGGGTGAGGAGTTAAAAAGAATATTACCTGTACTTGATTATCTTTTAAAATATCACCCTCATGTTCCTGTTTCAATTGACACGTATTACTCAGTTGTAGCAAAAGAAACTATTGACAGAGGAGCATCTATAGTGAATGATGTATCTGGTGGCAGCATGGATAAAGAAATGTACAAAACAGTGGCTGCCTTAAAAGTTCCCTATATTTTGATGCACATGCAAGGCACGCCAAAAACTATGCAGGCGGACCCTCATTATATCAATGTGGTAGAAGAAGTTTATGAATATTTTTCTGAACGGATACCTCAACTGCAAGTAGCAGGTGTGGAACAAATTATCATTGATCCCGGATTTGGGTTTGGAAAAACCGTAGAGCATAATTATACCCTATTGCGCCATCTTGACCGGTTTAAAAGCCTTGGTTTACCAATAATGGCCGGGCTTTCACGCAAATCAATGATTAATAAAGTCCTTAAAACAAAACCTGAGAATGCCCTTACGGGTACCATTTCATTAAATACACTGGCCCTCCTGCAGGGAGCCAATATTTTGCGGGTGCACGATGTAAAAGAAGCCAGACAGGTTATTAAATTGGTGGAACAATATTTACCTCCCAAATCTATTGCCCGATAATGCTGACCTTATTCATCACATTCCGCTTTATTGATGCAATAGATATTTTACTAGTTGCCATTTTGCTTTATGAACTTTATAATCTTGTTAAAGGGACCACAGCTATTAACATACTTACAGGCATGGTTCTGTTGTATGTGCTTTGGCTAATTGTGAAAGCCTTAAACATGACCCTGCTTAGCAGCATATTGGGTGGTTTTATCAATGCAGGTATTATTGCCATTATTATCGTATTCCAGCAAGAATTAAGAAGGTTTCTCTTGTTGATAGGCAAAACAGAATTTTTCAACCGACGCAACTTTGCCAAAAATTTCCTTATGCTGCAAATGAGTGATCGCAGGCCTTTGAATTTACAACCACTTATAAAAGCCTGCCGCAACATGAGCGAACAAAAGACGGGTGCTTTAATCGTAATCAGCCAGGATACAGACCTTTCCTTTTATTCCCAAACCGGTGATACCATAGACTCGAATATTACGGAATCTATATTGGAAAGTATTTTTTATAAAAATAATCCACTCCATGATGGAGCCATTATTATAGAAAATAACAAAATACATGCTGTACGCTGCGTACTGCCCAGTACAGAAAAAATAGATTTCCCTGCCCACTTGGGAATGAGGCACCGGGCAGCGGTTGGGATTACTGAAAAGTCAGATGCTATTGCCATCGTAGTTTCAGAACAAACAGGTTCTATTTCACTAGCCAGCAATGGTGAACTGCAATATGACCTGACACCTGAAAGACTGGCTAACCTGATACAGGAAAAATCAGGATAAAAAGAATAATTACATTTGCGGCTGATTTTACTGTACCAATAATTAAAAATATAACCATGAAAAACCTGTCAATTGCACTTAATGTTATCCTACTAATACTTGTAATTATTCTTTTTGTAATGGTCAATAACTTAAAAAAGGGCATGGGAGAAGACAATTCTGCTATGCCTGCCGATAACAATAAGACCCTCCGTATTGCTTATGTTAATGCCGATAGCATTAACAGTACTTACCAAATGATGAAAGATTTTAAAAATGAAGTACAGGCCAAACAAATGCAAATGCAGGAGGTGTATGACCAAAAGGCAAAAAAATTGCAAGCTGAATATGAAGCGTATGTTCAAAAGAAACAAGCAGGTAATATTTCAGAAATAGATGATAAAAAAGCTCAGCAGGATATACAGAATAAAAAGACTGAGTTGGATGAAATGCAACAAGGGCAACAAGACTTGCTAAAGGATGTACAGGCAAAAAACTTGGAAATAGAAAAAACGGTACAAGATTATATTACCAGTTACAATAAAACTGCTCATTTTGATTATGTACTGGGCTACGAAAGTATTGGAGGAACGGTATTATTTGCCAACAATAGCTTTGATATTACAAAGCAAATTGTAGGCGGGCTTAACCAGCAGTATAAGGACAGCCTGCAAAAAACTCCTTCAGGCCCTAAGCAGTAGTTCTTCCAATAAAAAGGCTTTTATACAAAAGTACTATCCCGCAAATAATAAGGGCTATGGCCATTATATAATGGATGACCATCATTACCTTGTGTGTAAGGATTTTCGTCAGCCTGTTTGCAGCCAATGATTTGAGCAGGTCGAGAACCAAAATCATTAAAAGAGTCCCGGCAGAAAATGACAGAATTTCCTCTCCTGAACCATATTGTGAACTCACTGTGGTCATCCATGCAATCCACATAAATAAAACGAAGGGGTTCAATATGTTAAGGGCAAATCCTTTTACAATCATCCAGGGCAGGCGTTTGTTTACGTTTGCTACCGCCTCTATCCCTACTTTAACATCTCTTTCGTCTTCATGCTTTTGAAAAAGTTCGTAGATACCATAGATAAATAAAAGGATACTGCCTCCAATACCTTCATATAGTTTCACCTTAGGATTGTTAAAGAATTGTTGCGCGCCCAGGTAAGCAAGAAATACAAAAAAAGAATCGCTCAGTGAAATTCCGAAAGCCATAGCCGCAGCCGAACGAAATCCATTCTTAATACTGGTTTGTATAAGAGCAAACAATCCAGGCCCTATTAAAAATATGGACATTGAAAAACCCAATATCGCTCCTTTCAAAAATGTTACAATCATTTATAAATGCCTATTGCTTTTGGTTCTAAAAGTACTAATTTTTATAAATCGTATCTTTGCCAACCTAAATATAAGTATTTATGGCTCCTGGAAAAAACACAATTAAAAACAAGCCTTCGCAGTTCGGAAAGTGCACGGGTGTTGCTATTGTTACCCCATTTAAAAAAGATGGAAGCGTAGATTTCAAATCGTTGGAAAAAATTGTAGAGCACCTTATAAAAGGCAACGTAGAATATATTGTGGCTTTAGGAACTACAGGCGAGTCCGCAACCCTTAGTAAGGAGGAAAAATTGGCCGTAACAAAACATATTATTGCAGTTGCCAATGGCAGAGTAGATATCGTTTTAGGAATTGGCGGAAATAATACTGCGGAAGTAGTAAATTCTTTGAAAACAACAGATACAAAGGGTATAACTGCCATTCTTTCTGTTTGCCCCTACTATAATCGTCCTACCCAGGAGGGGCTTTACCAGCACTTTAAAGCAGCGGCAAAAGCTGCCCCTTTACCTGTAATATTGTATAATGTGCCCGGAAGAACAAGCTGCAACCTTACAGATGAAACCACCCTGCGCCTTGCTCACGAATTTAAAAATATAATTGGTGTTAAAGAAGCCTCAGGTAATCTTGCCCAAATAATGAATATTATTAAAAACCGTCCGAAAGGCTTTTTAGTTATTTCAGGTGATGACCTGATTACATTGCCCATTGTAGCCTGTGGCGGAGACGGAGTAATATCGGTTGTAGCGAATGCCTATCCTAAAGATTTCTCCGAAATGGTTAGGCAGGCATTGTCCGGCAACTATGAGGAAGCCCGCAAATTACATTATAAACTTACAAACATCACAAACCTGATGTTTGCAGATGGAAGTCCCGGAGGTGTAAAAGCTGCCCTGGACATAATGGGATTGTGTGAGCCTCATGTCCGTCTGCCATTGGTCAATATTAATAAGAAAACCCATTCTGCATTAGCAGAGGAAGTAATGAACTACAAATAATCCGGCAAAGCTGAAATGGGACACGACCATGAACACGAACATCACCACCATCACCATGTGGCCAAGGTTGAAAATGTAAACTCAGCTTTTGTTATTGGTATCATCCTTAACTTTTTATTTGTAGTTATTGAGGCTGTTGTCGGAATTGCGATTCATTCCCTTTCATTGCTCTCCGATGCCGGACATAACCTGGCAGACATAGGCACGCTTGCTTTGTCACTTCTCGCATTCCGGATGATGAAAATAAAATCGAATGACCGTTATACTTACGGATACCGGAAAACCTCCGTATTTGCTGCTCTTATCAATTCAGTGGTGTTGCTGGTTTCCATTGGAGCCATAGTTTACGAAGCTGTTCATCGTTTATTTAATCCTGAACCTTTGCCCGGTGGTATTATTTCTATCGTAGCCGGGATTGGAATAATTATAAATGGGCTGTCGGCAATGCTCTTTATGCGTAATAAAGAAAAAGACCTTAACATTAAAAGTGCCTATATACACCTTCTATCCGATGCGGTAGTTTCGCTAGCGCTGGTTATAGGTGGTATTATTATTATATACACCGGCTGGTATATTATCGACAGTATTTTAAGTTTGGTTGTTGCCGGAATTATTTTGACCAATACATGGAATTTGCTGCGCGATAGCCTGCGCCTCTCCCTCGATGCAGTTCCTACGGGTATTAGCATTGAGAAAATTAGAAATGTAGCTTTGAAAATAAAAGGGGTAAAAGATTTACACCACATTCATGTATGGGCTATAAGTACAACAGAAAACGCCCTCACTGCTCACTTGGTTTTATCGGAAGAAGTGAGCCATCAGGAAGAAGAACAGATTAAACACATCCTGAAGCACGAACTGGAGCACAATAACATACACCATATTACTCTTGAGTCAGAATATGATAATAAAGCGTGTGAAGAGGAAAAGTGTTAGTGCTTCTTTAAAAGAAAAAACCCCGGTATTTGAAGCCGGGGCCTAACTAAATCAGTACTCCCTTGATTATTCTGCAATAAATTCCACATTAGCAGTTATACCAATATCTTCTCCGAGTATAACGACCGGTGTAGCAGGGGCAAGGTTATAGTCAGAACGCTTTACTTCTCCTTTTACTTTAAATCCTGCTATCATTGTACCCTTCTTTATCGGATGATTTACCACATTACCGGTAACATCGAGATTAATATTATTTGTAACCCCATTAAAAGTAAGGTCTCCGTTTAAGGCATACCTTTTGTCTGCCAACTTAGCGAACGACTTGCTTTTAAAGCTAATCATAGGATTCTGCTCCGCATGAAAAAAATCTTTTGCTTTTAAATGAGCGTCGCGCATTTCATTAGCCGTATCAATGCTATTAATATCAGCGGTAAAATCAATCTCGGCTCCTGAAAAATCCTCATTAGGAACATTTAATTTAATGTCGAATGTTTTAAAAGAACCTTCTACTTCAGATACCAGCATGTGGGTTATACCAAACCCGATTTTTGCATGTGCTTTATCTAATGTCCAATTCTTAATTGTTGTTGTTTTTTCTAAAGTTTCCATTTTGTCTTATTTTATTTGTTTGTGGCAGCAAAGATACTCTAATAATAGTATACAAAGTATACCAGTATACATTTATATACTGATATACTTTAATATACCATTCTGATTATTAAAAGAAAACGGCAGAAAAGAAACAACAAACTACACTGCCGAAGATTTAACCCGCCTGCTTCGTGGAACGTGCATCAAGGCTAATGGGGCCTGCTCCAAAATAGCTTATCATCAATGCACCACCCATCATAGACAGGTTTTTCATGAACATTGCCATTTGCATGGTTTTCATCATTGCTTGCGCGGGGTCGGTAATGGTCCAGAAGTTATGCATGGCAAATGTGATGGGAACAAGAAAAATAACGATTAGCCAGGCGCCCATTTTTGCCTTATATCCAAGTATAATGCTTAAGGCTCCTAAAATGGCAATGATCCCCGAGATGACAACGAGTGGCATTGCCATGGGGAGGCCACTTGATGAGGCATATGCAGCCGTTTGCGATGCCATTGCTAAATGCCCCATAATTCCAGAACTGAGGAAAATAAGGGAAAAAAGAATTCTGCCGATGAGTGGGATGTACTTCATAATTTTTGTATTTATTTGGTTAGAATAACAAATATAAACATTTACTATAGCCGGTATATAAAATATAGGAGTATACTCCAGGAAACCTCCTTTCCGGTTAACAAAAGATTTATATTTGCAAACTAAAAGAAATAAAATGCCAACTGCTCTTGAAAAAGAAATAAAAAAGAAGCGTGAAGGTGCTTCAACTGCTGAGCAACATAGTGAATGTAAAAAGAACCTTTTGCCGGTAAGGGACGCCTTGGATATTCTAAGCGGTAAATGGAAACTACCTATTATTATTGCCCTTACCTTTGATAAGAAACGCTTTAAAGAAATGCAGCGTGAAATCGAAGGTATCACCCCCAAGATGTTGTCGAAGGAATTAAAAGAACTGGAGATAAACCAACTTGTAAAGCGTACTGTATATGATACTCTGCCTGTAACCGTTGAATATTCTCTTACCGCCTATGGAAAATCTCTGCACAAAGTAATTATAGAGTTACGTACCTGGGGCTTGCAACATAGAAAAAGACTTATATCAAAAAACTAAAACTTTTATGAAACCTATTTACACTAAAAACGCGCCTGAACCGATTGGGCCATATAGCCAGGCAATACAAGCAGGAAATTTTGTTTTTGTTTCCGGGCAGGTGGGTAAAGATCCTGTAAGTGGAGCCATGAAAAATGAAAACATTAAAACAGAGGCTACACAGGTAATGATGAATGTAAAAAATGTGCTTGAAGCAGCCGGTTTAAAAATGTCCCAAATTGTAAAAACCACCATTTTCCTTACCAATATGGATGACTTTGGGCAGGTGAATGAAGTATACGGTTCTTTTTTTACCGGGAATTATCCCGCTCGCGAAACCGTTCAGGTGTCCCGTTTACCTTTGAATGCTAATATTGAGATATCGGTAATTGCCGGAGTTGAGTAAGTTAAAAACTACGATGGCTCCAAGCAGTATAAGCCTCTTTTTGCTCGGGTGTCGCATCCGGTCTTTTTGTAACATTAAACGAAGGGAAAAACTCTTTGCCTTCCATCGGTTTAATATTTACAAACCGTCTAAAATTTTGATATATCAATGTTAAACGTACATCATCCTGGCCGTAATAGGTAGCCCATTCATGGAAACTGCCCTTTATATAGTGCTCGTTTATTAATACTATTTCATCGTTTACGCAAATGCCTGCTTGCTCGGCAGGAGAAAATGGAGCAACAGCAGTAACCTTACACCGGGTGTCCTCCTCGTTCACTTTCATCCCCCAAAACCGCTCACAATGCTTTGCTGAAGGGAATATCTGTATCATCAAACCGAGATATTGTAAGGCCTCATTTAACGGCTTTTCAAGGTCTGCCGGTTTGTTTGCATAATTATCAAATAATTCCCGGCATGATTGTCCTGCCACCTGTTCAATGATATTCCAATAATCATCTTCACTATAGGGCTTGCCTTGTTCGGCATAGTCATGATATAAGGTTCTCATTACATCGTCCAGCGACTTTGTATTCCCTGTAGCTGTTCTGATAAACACATCTACTATAAGAGCCAATATAGAACCTTCCGTATAAATGGACACTTTACGATACGGAGCACCCTGGGAATAACCATCTAACCAGGTATCAAATGACGAATCGGCAACGCTAAGATTAAATCTGCCATAATTGTCAAAATGTTTCTCAATGTGTTGGTGGAGGTGCTTGAAATAATCTGCTTCCGTAAACACTCCTGACCTCAACAATAAATAATCTCCATAGTATTCCGTTACTCCTTCATACACATAGCCAAGGCGTGAATAGTTTTCCCGGGTATAATCATACGGGAACATTTCCACCGGGCGGATAGTTTTAATATTCCAGCAATGGAACAACTCGTGGCAGGAAATATCAAGGAACTCATTATACTGGTCGTTCTTCATCATACTGTAAGAAGGCCCCATAGCAATAATTGTGGATGCAAGGTGCTCCACTCCATGACGGAATTTATTTGGCAAAGCCTGATAAATAAAATGGTATTCGTCCACCGGGCAGCCACCCATCATTTTTACCTGTTCATTAACCAAAATAAAGAAGTCATTTTTTATTTTCTCCCAATTAGGCTTTACCTCCCCTTGGAACCATATATTTACTTTCAGTTTATCTACTTGTATAGTTTCCAGTTGCAATGTGGGGCTTGCTACCAGCGGGCTGTCAGCAAGCTCATCGTAATTAGTGGCAGTAAGCGTGTGTGCATAATGGGTTCCGGACTTTTTGACAGTACCTATTTTCATAGCAGTAGCTATCCGGTATCCCGGCAGCAGTAATATCTCCATAGAAACAGGCTCCTTTCTTAAACGCGGAACATACATGCAGCAGTTTACAGGATTCATGTAAAGTTGTCG
>Ga0206994_1027_pt1 | contig 31700 bp, 27 predicted proteins | sample Alteio_BWMinCont_4_FD_153485 | JGI IMG/M metagenome (GOLD analysis project Ga0206994, IMG submission 153485) | Enriched cells from forest soil in Barre Woods Harvard Forest LTER site, Petersham, Massachusetts, United States -... | ecosystem: Environmental > Terrestrial > Soil > Temperate forest >...
GATTTGGTTTCAATTTTAATACTTGGGCTCATGGTCGACGACATAAAGATGCTGTGGATATAAGCTCCTTTTGCAGCAGCCGGTTTTGCCTTTACTATAGTTTGAAGGAATTCATTTACGTTATCAGCTATTTTACTGCTGTCAAACGATACTTTACCTACCGAAACGTGTACAATACCATCCTTATCGGTTTTGTATTCAATTTTTCCGGCTTTGGCATCCTTCACAGCTTTGCCAACTTCCTGGGTAACAGTACCTATTTTTGGGTTTGGCATTAAACCACGGGGGCCTAATATTTTACCCAATGCACCTACTTTACCCATAACCGACGGGGTAGCTATCACCACGTCAATATCGGTCCAGCCGCCTTTAATTTTGGTAATAAATTCATCCAGGCCAACATAGTCAGCGCCATTTGCCTTTGCATCTTCCTCCTTATCGGGGGTGCAAAGTACCAGCACACGCATGGTTTTTCCGGTTCCATGGGGGAGGCTGACGGTTCCTCTAACCATTTGGTTAGCTTGTTTTACGTCAACACCCAGCTTTACACTCATTTCAACAGAACTGTCGAACTTGGTGCTGGAAATTTCTTTCAATATTTTAGTTGCATCGGCAATTTGATATGCTTTATTCATATCGAATTTCGATAATGCAAGTTTTCTTTTTTTAGTGAGTTTAGCCATTTTATAAAATATTATTTTTCTACTACATCAATACCCATGCTTCTTGCTGTTCCGGCAACCATCTTTATGGCAGATTCTACCTTAAAGCAGTTTAAGTCCGACATTTTATCTTCAGCAATCTTTTTCATTTGTTCATAGGTGATTTTTCCAACCTTCTTTTTGTTCGATTCCGCCGAACCCGATTCAATTTTTAAAGCTTCTTTAATTTGGGCAGCCACCGGGGTTTTCTTAATTACAAACTCAAAGCTTTTATCGGAATAAACGGTAATGATAACAGGCAATATTTTACCCGCCTGGTCTTGTGTGCGTGCATTGAACTCTTTACAAAAGTTCATAATGTTTACACCTTTGGCACCTAATGCGGGACCAATAGGAGGAGCCGGGTTGGCTGCTCCGCCCTTTATCTGGAGTTTTACGAGTCCTGATATTTCTTTTGCCATGATTCTGTTTAATTATGAGGTATGAATGATGAATTATGAATGAAAAACCCCACAACACTTTTAGGTGTCTTAACAATGTTAGTATGGAATAATTTATAACTCATAATTCATAATTACTTTTTAGCTTTCCTTTTTAACTTGCATATAGCTTAATTCCAGCGGGGTTTTCCGGCCGAAAATCTTTACGCTTACTTTCAGGCGCTTCTTTTCATCGTTCACTTCTTCAATAGTTCCCATAAAGCTGTTGAATGGGCCATCAATAATCTTAATGGTTTCACCCACCATAAAGTGGATGTTCATTCCTGCTTCAGTTTCCGACAGTTCATCCACTTTTCCAAGTATGCGGTTAGCTTCTGACTGGCGTAATGGAACCGGGTCATCGCCTCTTTTCGAGCCGAGGAAACCAATTACATTGGGAATACTTTTAAGCACGTGAGGCAATTCCCCTACCAGGGCAGCTTCAATAAGCACATACCCGGGGAAATAGCTTCTTTCTTTATTTATCTTTTTGCCGTTCTTAATCTGGATATACTTTTCCATAGGTATAAGTACTTGGGAAATATATGATTTCAGGTTAAGCCGGTTAACTTCCGTTTCTATCTGTTCCTTTACCTTTTTTTCCTTGCCGCTTACTGCCCTTAATACATACCACTTCTTTACCAGTGCGGAGTCGCCGGAATTAACAGGAGTAGCTGTTGGAGTTGGTTCTATATTCATGGGCTCTAATTTATTTATTAAACATAGAGTAAAACAAGGCCATAATCTTGCTGGATGAAAAATCCATCGCAAATATTATCAGCGAAACAATAATGGTGGCAATAAGCACCACTATGGCACTGCTCTGAAGTTCGGCAGCCGAGGGCCAGCTTACCTTATTCTTCAGCTCATCAGTAATTTCGTCTATGTATGTCCTAAATTTACTCATAGTTTATTTTGCACGGGTGGAGAGACTCGAACTCCCAGCCAACGGTTTTGGAGACCGCTACTCTACCAATTGAGCTACACCCGTTTAACAACGGGCTAATAGCTTTGGCTAATAGCCCTGGGCTCTCCTTATTTAATAACTTCAGTTACCTGGCCTGCACCTACTGTTCTTCCACCTTCACGTATGGCAAAACGTAAACCTTTGTCCATAGCTACAGGAACAATCAGTTTTACGCTCATGTTTACGTTGTCGCCCGGCATCACCATATCTCTTCCCGCAGGAAGGGTGATTTGCCCGGTAACGTCTGTAGTTCTGAAATAGAACTGCGGACGGTATTCATTATGGAAGGGAGTATGGCGGCCACCTTCTTCTTTCTTTAATACATATACTTCACCATTAAATTCAGTATGAGGGGTTATGCTGCCTGGTTTGGCAACAACCATACCTCTCCATACATCATTCTTTTCAATACCGCGGAGCAAAAGGCCCACATTATCACCTGCTTCACCACGGTCAAGCGTTTTACGGAACATTTCAACACCCGTAACGGTGCTTTTCTTGTTCTCTTCACGCATACCTACTATTTCCACTTCCTCGCCGGTATTCACCACACCTCTTTCAATTCTGCCTGTAACCACTGTTCCACGGCCGGTAATAGTGAAAACGTCTTCCACTGACATGAGGAAGGGCTTGTCAACTTCGCGAACCGGAACAGGTATAAAACTATCTACTGCATCCATTAATTGCATTACGCTGTCTTCCCACTTAGCGTCTCCATTCAGGGCGCCGAGTGCAGAACCTTTAATGACAGGGGTATTATCACCGTCAAACCCATAAAATGTCAATAACTCACGGATTTCAACTTCCACGAGTTCAAGCATTTCAGTATCTTCTACCATATCAACTTTGTTCATGAAAACCACAATCTTAGGTACACCTACCTGGCGGGCGAGCAGGATGTGCTCACGGGTTTGAGGCATAGGACCATCGGTTGCAGCAACCACCAAAATAGCACCGTCCATTTGAGCGGCACCGGTAACCATGTTTTTTACATAGTCGGCGTGGCCCGGGCAGTCAACGTGGGCATAGTGCCTGTTGGCTGTTTCGTACTCTACGTGCGAGGTATTGATAGTGATACCCCTTTCTTTTTCTTCGGGTGCATTATCAATGGTATCGAATGAACGGAACTCAGAAAGCCCTTTTTTCGCCAGAACCGCAGTAATAGCAGCAGTCAGAGTGGTTTTACCATGGTCAATATGACCTATTGTTCCTACGTTTACGTGAGGTTTTGTACGTTCGAATTTACCTTTAGCCATAACGGTTAATTTTGGTTGATTTTGAGTATTATTTTATTTTTTGGGGTGGCAAAGATATGAAAAATATCAATTCCCATAACTTTTTCAAAATATTTTTTGGGAGTGGTAGAACCAAGGCTGTTATGGGCCACAAAGCCATAAGCCACAAAGGTTCACAAAGAGATTACTCTCCCGTTTTTACCCCACTTCCCTGTAAGAGAGAGCCTTCGTTTAGTTCATCGCTTATCGTTCAATAACCACCTTGCCCTCCCCAATCAAATTTCCGGTTTCATTCAATACCCGGTATAAATAAACCCCTGCTGATGGATTGCTTAAGTTTATTTCTGTGAGGGTAGAATTTGTGCCAGCACTGGCACAACCATATAAAATAAATCAGTAGACTTATGTTTTGCAAGTTTATGTATTACATTTACAACCTAAATTTAAGCAAGCTATCTAAGAAAGCTCGACAAAATATAATCAAATAAAAAAGCAAAAAATGACAAACGAAAAACAATTAGCCGTAAAAATAGTTCTTGATTCCTGGAATTCGAGAATAAAAGAAGCCGATAGCTTATTCGAAGGGCTTACGGACGAACAACTGCAAAAGGAAATTTCACCAAAGAGGAACAGGGGAATTTATTTATTGGGGCATCTTACCGCAGTACATGATAAAATGCTACCACTGCTTGATTTTGAACAACAATTGTACCCGGAACTATCTGATATTTTTCTAAGCAAACCGGATAAATCTGCTGCAGAAATGCCTTCAGCAAAAGATTTGAGGCTTTACTGGAAAAATGTAAACTCAAAACTGGCAGGGCATTTCAATAATTTGCAAGCTGAAGAATGGTTTCAAAAGCATACTTCCGTCTCTGCCGAAGATTTTTTTAAAGAGCCTCATAGAAACAGATTAAACGTTGTGCTCGGCCGGACAAGTCATTTATCATATCATGTGGGGCAACTGAAACTTTTAGAAAACAAATAAACTATCCGGAAAATGCTTATTGGGTGCCTCAAGTGATGGTATGTATGTTTTTTGAGCAAAGTGTATTGTTGAGGTAAAAAAGAGTGGTTCGTTTAGTTCATCGCTTATCGTTCAATAAGCACCTTACCCTCCCCAACCAAATTTCCCTCTTGGGTAACTACCCTGTAAAGGTAAACTCCCGAAGGATTACCACTAAGGTTTATTGTATTGCCACCCTGAACTTGTTTTAGGGTCTCAACAAATACTTTTTGCCCCATTATATTATATATTTCAATTATAGGCTGGGATGCCGAAACAAGTCCTGTATTACTTAACGATATAGTAAAATTGCCCTTATTAGGGTTTGGATAAATGGCAACATCATTACTTGTTTTGATGTCTGGTACGCCCAAAGGCATACCCCACCTGGCAATATTATTAACAGGTGTTGTCCCCGAAACTAAAAACAGTCCGGCAGCATAGAGGTGAGAATTATACAGCTCCAATGCAAAAACTGCTGTATCATTCATGCCGGCTCCTACAGAACTCCACTTGGAGCCATTCCACGAGGCAACGTTATTAACAGCAACTTTCCCTGCCGTATGAAACCACCCTGCTGCATACAATATTCCGCCTGCCACCGTCAGAGATTGTACAGAATTAGTATACGAGTAATAGTAAAGTCCCGCTCCGGAACCTACAGAATCCCATTTACTACCATTCCAACGGGCGATATTTGATGCCACCATTCCACCGGCAGTATCAAACTCTCCGCCAGCATACAATTGGCGATTGAAAGTAACCATACTTAATACGCCACCATCGAATGCGGATATCCCTGTACCCACTGCAGACCATGTTGAACCATTCCATTGTGCAATATTGCTGGCAGGATGCCCCCCGGCATTTGTAAAGCTCCCTCCCGCGTAAAGTACGGAATCATACGATAATAATGACGCTACAGCACCACCTGGAAACCCTAAACCTAAAGCAGACCAAACGGAACCATTCCATACCGCAATATTATTTACTGCAATTCCATCTGCTGAATCAAAGGCACCACCCGCAATAAGATTGCCCTTATAAATAGCAAATGCTTCAATATATGCTTGACCTCCTGAAATACCCGTGCCTGCCTTTGCCCATATAGAACCATTCCATACCGCAACATTATTTACCGGGACACCTCCTGCAGTATCAAAACCTCCGCCAACATACAAATTGCCATTATAAACCTGCATAGCCCCTATGCCTCCATATACACTTATGCCGGTACCGACTCCCGACCATGAAGTACCATTCCATCGGGCTATATTACTCACTGTACTTGCTCCTGCACGTGTAATATTATAGCCACCAACGTATAATTCTCCATTATAAACAGCGCACGCACGCGCCAACCCATTAATTCCGGACCCAACCGAATCCCAATCCTGGGCTTTTGCACCGCCAAAACAAAGCATGCAACCTAAAATAAAAAGAGTAGTGTTTTTCATAGAGGGGTTTTAATATTTGATAGAACAAATATATAGCATTTTATAAATGCAAAAACCAGCATAATAAAAAATTAATGGTCCTAAAATATGTCACGCTTTATGTCACGGTACAATACATATATAAATACCTGTTAACCTGCCTATTTTGGCTTTTATGTCACGGTACTATTAAAACCGTGACATATTCCTATCGCAATTTATCCTTTCAAACCCACAACCGAAAATCCTTATTATCTGGTGTTAGTCTGCTACTTATTGCTATTTCATTTGCTATGCAATTACTATATACTTGCATGGCAAAAAGATATGTCACGGTGTGTTAAAAATCATGTCACGGTGCAAAGCTACATTAAGTGACTGGTTTTGTGAATCTAATAGCGTTATGTCACATTGCCCATTTCGTAAAAAACCGTGACATAAAACTTTTTCAATTCAATAAAATTTTATCGTTTTTTTTGTGAAAAGTCCTGCCCGAATGTGACAGGCTCATAATTAATAATTCCCCTGGGGGAGCCAACTACGGGATTTGAACCCGTGACCTCGTCCTTACCAAGGACGCGCTCTACCAACTGAGCTAAGTCGGCTAACAAAACTAGGCGCCTTGGCGCCGTGAGCGGAAGACGGGGCTCGAACCCGCCACCCTCAGCTTGGAAGGCTGATGCTCTACCAAATGAGCTACTTCCGCTTATTATTTAATTAGGTATACGCACTCGTATTCCTAATTTATACTACCCAGTGGGGAGACAAGGATTCGAACCTTGGAAGTCGTAAGACAACAGATTTACAGTCTGTCCCATTTGGCCACTCTGGTATCTCCCCTTCGTTTGCTAATAGCTATTAGCTGTCAGCTTTTGAGCAAGAGCCAGTGAAGGGACTCGAACCCGCGACCTGCTGATTACAAATCAGCTGCTCTAACCAGCTGAGCTACACTGGCAAAGAACGTTACTTTTTAGCCAATAACTATCAGTAAATAGCCGATAGTTACCTAAAAAGGGCTGCAAATTTATAAAACTTTTAATTCCGAGGCCGTTTTCTTTTTCAATCACAGGGTAAATTTTAGAAACACAGGTGTAGGAATCATCTTTAGAATATTATTTATGTAGTTTTGTTCTATAAAATTAATACCCCTAAAGCTATGAAGCTCGATTTACAGGTATCAGAATCAATAGTGATAAATGCAGGTGCTGCAAGGGTTTGGAATGTATTAACCAATCCCGAAATAATTAAAGAATATTTGTTTGGAACCCAAACAGTAACCGATTGGAAAGTAGATAGCGAAATTGTTTTCCAAGGAGAATACGAGGGGCATAAATACCGCGACCATGGCGTGATAAAAGAAAACATTCATCATAAAAGAATCAGCTATAGCTACTGGAGTGGCTTTTCAGGCTTGGAAGATAAACCCGAGAACTATGGCATGGTAATTTATGATTTGGCCCCGGTAGACAGTCATCATACCACTTTCACGTGGACCCAAAAAGGCTATCCGGATGAAGACAGGCAAAAACATTCACAAAGCGGAATGAAAGCCTTCCTCGAACAAATAAAAGGAATAGCCGAAAGATAAACAGGTTTAGTTACTTCCCGTTTTTTCCCTTACTACTTTAGCCAGCCACTTAACCATTAACAGCATAATAACTGCTGAACCAAGTGCAGAAAAGAATAGTATGAGGAAATAGTTGCCCTTATCATCAAACTTATCCCAGAAGCTTGCCATCATTCCCGATATTTTTCCTGCCATGGAATTAATAAGGAACCAGGCGCCCATCATCAGTGCAGTAAGTCTTACGGGTGCTAATTTCGAAACCATAGATAATCCAATAGGGCTGATTAATAATTCGCCCACAGAAAATATGCCGTAAGTGCTTAACAGCCAAACCATGCTTGTTTTATCTAAATAAATATTGGTACTCTTAGCAGCAAAGTACATAGTAAGTGATGAAAGCCCTGCAATTATCATCCCAAAAGCAATTTTTAAGGGGGTATTTACTTCCAGTTTTTTTCGTTTCAGGAATCCGAAGAAGCCAAGAACTAAAGGTGTAAGCAATACTATATATAAAGGATTGGCCGATTGGTATAATTCGGGCGAAATAAGATTTTGTTTTTCTCCCGGTTTGGGCCATTGGTCTTTTGAAAGGTTTTGCAAATAAGGGTCCGTACCCTTCATTTCAATAGTATTACCCTGGTTATCCAGTTGGGCTACAAAGTGATTATCCATCTTATCTACGGTCATTGAATCAGATGAAACTATTTGCAACATACCAAATGGTTTGGTCCATTTTACTCCTGCCGCAGGCATGTCGCGGTTTGTGTATTGGTCTGCCCAAATAGTGAGGGCCGTACTGTTTTGATTATAAATTACCCAAAACACAATGCTGACAATAAAAAATGAGAATAAGGCTCCAAGTCCTTTTTTATCATCCTTGTGAGCTGTAAAATAAAGACGGGCATAGAAAAAGATAATAGGAATGCAGGCAAAAAAGAAAGCATCATTACTTACGGTGTGGAAAATATGAAAACCTATTAGTTTACTAAAATTCCAACCGATGGTGCCGGTTATTATTGCAGGTAAGAAAACATATCCAAAAATTTTACTCATGGGCATATCTTCTTTTTGTACAGGCTTAACTACGTCCCCATCTTTCACATGCTTCATCATGGAAATAAAAATGGTTAACCCGATAAGCATTCCCACGCCGGCCGCTGCAAATGCGTAACCCCATCCATAGTAATTGCGCAAATAGGCTGCCACAAAGTTGCAAATGAAAGCTCCTATGTTTATGCCCATGTAAAATATATTATAAGCCACATCCTTCTTGGGTTTCAAATCCTCTGCGCTATAAATATTTCCTAAAAGGGTACTAATATTCGGCTTAAAAAAGCCATTCCCCACAATAATGAAAAGTAAAGAAATGTACATGGATAAATCGCCCGGCATAGCCAATCCAAAGTAACCACATGCCATAAGGGAGCCTCCTAAAATGATGGCTTTTCTATATCCTAAAAAACGGTCCGCAATAAGACCGCCTATAAAAGGGGTAAGGTATACCAGCGCTATATAGGAACCTACAACATCTGATGCGGTAGTGGAATCAAATCCTTTTCCTCCATGCCTTCTGGGATCTATCAAATAAAGAAAGAATATTCCCACCATCAAGTAATATCCAAAGCGTTCCCACATCTCGGTAAAAAAGAGAACATATAAAGCTTTGGGGTGGCCTTTTCTTACAGTAGTTTCTGCCATGGGTTTAATTTTTGTTTCGTCAAACATACAAATAATATGTTACGAAAACATAGGTTTTATAAAAATCAAAGCAGTGATTATTGACCGTTTATAAGCCGGGCTTCCTGCACCGAAATTCTTCTTCCCTTGTAGTATGCCACAATAAATGCCTGCTGGAATCCTTCATTTAAAAGTTTTTGCTGCAGTGCATGGGCGGTTTCATAATTAGTGAACTTACCGGCGTAATAGGTTGTGTACCCTCGGTTATCCTTTTGAGGTTCTATTCCTTCGCTTGCATACTGTAATATTTTATTTACGGTATCTACTTGCAGGGTACCTGAAAAGGAAGCTATACGAACGGTAAAAATCACGTGCATCATGCTGGCTGATGCAAATGGCCCCTCCTCAACAGCCGTGTCCTGGATAGGTGGTGGCACAGGATTCGAAGGAGGTAATGAAGTGGGCGCTGAAGAAGGTGTTTCAATATTCTTATGTACTAGTCCGGCTGCTTTGGCAAGGCCAATCCTGCTGCCGTTATAATAAACCGCAACAAATGCATCTTTTATAGGTGTTTGGGCAACAATAATATCCCTGGCTGCCCGTGCATCAGCAATGTCCTTATATATTCCGCAATTGTAGCGTACAATGCCATTGTCATCGGTTAATGAATAAAGGTGTTTTAGCTTACTCAACTTGGTGAAATTTTTATGTTTTGAAAATGCTCCAACCTGTACCGTATACACCAGGCCTTTTACTTTTTTCAACGATTTAGCTACAGGAGCTACAGTGTCTTTTATTCTTCGCCCTTCTTCACCAATTATTGTTTTTTCAGAAGGAGTAATAGTGTGTTTTGCAACAGTAACAGGTTCGTTATTTTCTAGGGTGTTTGTATTATCCGGTGTGGTGTTTATTTCTCTTCCCTGTGTATTATTTACTGCAACCGCTGTTGGATTCACAGGTTGGCCAGGCAAAGTATTTTGAACAGATTGTGGAGTTTGTGTTGCAACAATAGGAGCAGAGATTCCCAGTTTTGCGTATGCTTCCTGTATAGTAATGCGCTTGCCATCATAAAACGCAATGATGAATGCATCTGAATAACCCAAGGCATGTATCTTTCTAAGGGCATCCTTGGCAGGGTCAAGTGTTTTGAATAATCCTGCCGCATAACGGATGTATCCCTGCTTTGAAGTTAATCCCATAATAGGTTCAAAGCCTTTGAAAGCATTTTGTGCAATTGGATTTCTGAACGCACCTATTTGTACAGCAAGAATCAGGCCTTTCGGCAGAACAGGGTCAATAGGTATAGGGTTTGATTCAGAGTAGAATGATTTATGTATTTCTTTAAATATACTTGGTTCCGGGGAAGGGTCAGCTATAGCCGGGCTTCCGGGGGTGGCATTTACAGCGACTATTTTGTTGTCAGCGTTATTGGTAGTATTCCCGGTAGTAGTATTTACAGGTACTTCGGCTGTTTTCTTTTCAGTTGATGATGAAATATCAGTTGATAACGGAACAGAAACAGTTGAATTGTCGGATGCACTATTGAAATTGTTGGAGGAATTATTATCAACGTACGAAATATTTTTACTTCTTCCATTTTTTTCTGAATCTGCCTGGAAATACAAATGCTCTGCCTGTTGCTGTATAGAAACAGCCTTAGCAATATTTTCTTTTGCCGATTCAATATAAACTTGTTTAGTGGATAAGTTCTGTTCATTATCAGCCTTATCTTTTTCCGACAAATATTGTTGATAATTGTTATCAGCATCTTGCATCATCTTTTTTGCCAAAACAATCTTCTTGTCCCGGCTTTTATTTTTCTTTATATTTTTAATCCGGCTCGAATTAGCCTGGTATTGTTCATTGACAGCTTCCGTAGTATTTTCATCTCCTCTTAAGTTCAGTTGGGAAGATAATTCGTCTAATGAATCCGCTTGACGATACAACTGCTCCGATTTATTTCTATCACTTTCACTTCCCGCCTTGCTCCGCATTTCTTTCGCTGCATTGGTCAGAGAACTTCCTGCTGTAAAATAATTTTGTGCCTTTTGATTGAGGTTGACTGCAACGGTATCCGTGTATTCGACGTTTGAAACAGTATTGTTCCCCGGGTGTCCGCTATTACCGGTTGAAACGCCGGAAGACTTGGAAGCGACAGCTACATTAGCAAGAGAATCTAACAGGGTATTAGGGTATATAGTTGATTTATGTTCTTCTCGCGAGGATTGTAAACTTGCAGGAGTAGTAAATGCTTCACTTCTATTGGTATTTGTAGTACCGGATAAATTATTACCTACTTCTTTTTGTATGTTGCCCGCCGAAGTATTGTCTTGCTGGTTACTATTTGCTGTTTGATTTTTACCTGAATTTATTTGTGACTCGCCTGAGTTTGTAGAAACAACAGTGTTATTATTTCTAGCATCAGGAACATTACTAAAAGATGAATTGGAGGAATCGGGGCGGCTATTTCCATTATCTGAAATGGCCGTTGAATTATTATTAGCTACCAGTTTTTGATTGTTGGTTTCAGTTCCACTATTATCTCCATTCGGATTTTGAACTTGATCCGTGCTCGAAGCTTCATTGGTTGTATTGCGAGGGAAGGGATCATTGGATGCATTCTTGCTTGCTTCAGTTGCGGAATTATTTGTAGTTGCAATTTGTTGACTCGTATTTGGAGCCTCAGTGTTAGTCACCGATGTATTATCCGGTTGAGAAGTGAAATGGAAATTTTTTTGATAATGATGTAAAGTATCAGCGCCTGCCACTATTTCATTTCCGGAAGGATCACTGGTTGTATTTTTACTTGTATCGGCAATAGCCAATGCATAAGTATCAATATCCTGCTGCAATTTCGATTGTATAGCAACATCTACTTTATTGGTATTATCACCCTTATTACGCTGTGCGATAAAAGCGCTGTCTTCTTTTTTTGCTTTTGTACTTAACCAGGTATACTCGGCATGCAGTTGAATAAGCTCTGCATTATTTTTTTCTATTTCTTGTTTCTTTTCCTGCTTGCTTTTTGTTAAGTCATCAGCTTGTTGCAGTAAGGCAACTTTCTGTTGGGCATCGGTGGTCTGCCCTGCCTGGGTAACAAAATCCTGTGTTTGTTGTTCGAGTCTGTTTGTTTCCTGTGCCAGCTCTTCATTATTTTGCACTACCTGGAAGGAATCTTCCTTCACTTGTTGTGCCTGTCTTCTTATCAAATCCCCCGGGCTTACCCGGTCGGTTGAAATTTCATTGCCTGAAGAATTTGTTTTTTCATTTTTTTGAATTTCCAGATTTTTCGATGCTGCTTCATCTTTATACTCTGCAGCAAGTTGGTAGGCTTCTAATCCTTTTTCTTCCAATTCTTTAGATTGATTTATCAAGCTTTTTGCATAAGCTATACTATCAGGAATGCGACTTTTCGCAGCATTATTATGTTGATTATTTAAAATATTTTCTGCTTGTGCCTGCAACTGCTGAGCCTCTTCCATTTTATTACGTGCATAATCAATAGCCTTAGTGGCATTATCATCCAATCCTTGTGCATCGGTTTTCAATTGCGTAATATCAGATGAGCCGGTATTTGTTTCTGTTTGTGTGTTGTTGTTAGTGGCAGGGGTGTCAGGAGCATTCAATTTAGTTTCTGATACAGATAAACGTTTTTGGCTATCAGTTGAACTATTTGTAGCGTTGTTATTTGTCGGAACAGATTTGTTTTGAGCAAGAAGGTTTTTTATGGAATTAGTATCTACATTAATATTCATTTGCGCCTGTTCCTGCAGATGCGTAACAGCAACCTGGTTGTCCGAATCATTGGAAGTTTCAGCAGTGTAATTTTGAATTTGAAGATTACCTGAAGGGTCAAATGTAATGTCCTGTTTTACCATACCTCCGCTTTGCTCTGCAGGCAGAGTAACAGATTGGGACTGTGTTTTGTGAGTAGTAGATTCTATGGTGAAATTATAATTTCTGCCTTTAGGCAAGTCAAAAGAATAGGAACCATCTTCAGAAGAGGTATAAACACCAATAGTGGAATCTGTTACAGCATCCTTAACAGTTATTTTACAGCTCGTAGGTGTTATGCCCTTATCTGAATATGTTTTCCCTCCAACAATAATTGATTCCAGTGGATGAAGATGCAACGCAATTTTATAAACAGCTATTCTACCCTGTGGGCTCGCACGACCGGATGCAAAAAATGCTGTTTGTCCCAGGCTATCCGGAACAAGTAATATGTCATCATCAGGGGTGTTGATGGGAAAATCAAGGTTCTCAGGTTCTGACCATGTTTTTGCCGAGTCGTAATAAATAGAGCGGAAAATATCGTATCCGCCCATACTGTTATGTCCCTTGGAACAGAAATAAAGAGTGTTCCGAGGAGCATCATAAACAGGATAGTCTTCATCAAAAGGAGTATTAACGGCATTTCCTAAATTTTCCGGGCTTCCCCATGTTCCGTCCGGTTTGCGTTCAACCATGTAAATGTCTTTTCCGTTGGCCTCATTATTCCCATAACTGGAAAAAAATGCCTTTGATTTATCAGGTGTTAAATACATCAGGTTGAAAGGGATTTTTTCCTTATCCAACTTTGACTTAAAATCAATAGGCTCCGCGATTAAAGCCCCTCCATTTTCATGCATATCATACGTCCGGAAATAAACCATAACCCCCAATTCTTTTTTTCTTAGTACGTCCAAATCGCGTGTACTGGCCAGTAAATTTTTTCCACTCTCACACATTTCAATGAGTCGTGTTACCGGATATTTTTTCAATTCGGACGAGGATGCTAGTTGTTCAAATTTTTTGTATGCCTGGATAGCTGCGTTAAACTTGTAATTTAAATGAAACCCCCTTGCCAAATAATAATAAGCAAGAGCATCCACGGTTTCGTATCTTACTGAAAACCTCAGGTAATCCATTGCCTTAGTTTTATCCGCTTTTGTAAATAAAATGCAGGCCCCGAAACGATAATTATAATTAGGCTCCTTTGGGTAAAGACTTAATAGTTGCGAATAGAGGGGATAAGCCTCCAAGTAGTCCCCGTCTTCAAAATACTTGGTGGCAGCTTTCTTTAAGCGATTTTCTGTTTCATGTGCTGCATCACTTTGCGACCGTAGTAAAAATGGCTGGGAGAATAGTACAAAAACAAAAATCACCCGGAGAAAAAATCTCCAAAGTTTTACAGGCAACTTAACATGCAAGCGGTATTTGTTTCTCATCAAATAGTGTACACCCTGTTAGTATGTCATTGTTACGATGCCTTGATTTTTCCACCGACTGCCACAAAGCAGCTCTGTATCTACGATTTTTTAAATAATTGGATTTTTGACTCCTGGTGTTTTAGTAACCGCATTATATTTTTCCGGTGCATAAATACGATGAGCAGCGGGAGAAAAATAGAAAATGCAACAACCCATTTATATTGCCAATTCGACATCACAGCCATCCATATTGGAAAGCTAAGGGCAGCAGTCATAGAGGCAACTGATACATAGTGAAATATAAGGAAAACGATGACAAAAACCAGTGTGCAAGACAGGGCCACAGCAGGCGAAAAGGCCAATATTATTCCCAACCCGGTGGCAACACCTTTACCACCCTTAAAACCTACATAGATAGGGAAAATATGGCCTAAAATAGCAGCAGATGCCAAAGCCACTTCTAAATGGATACGTTGGGCACTGCCGGAAGGGTAGGAACTAAAGAATACCAGTATGGCCACCGCCAACCAGCCTTTCAAAATATCAATAAATAAAACAATAACACCTGCTTTTTTGCCTAAAACCCTCAAGGAATTAGTTGCCCCTGAGTTGCCGCTTCCATGCTCACGGACATCTACCTTATAAAAGCGTTTACCTATCCAAATGGAGGTGGGAATGGAACCAATAAGGTACGCAATTATGGCAAGTATTATATCTTGTAAACCAACCAAAGCAAATCTGTGTTAGCTTACAAAATTAACAAACAATACGCTATGTCTGGCATTCAGAGGTATCAGCCCAGGTAGGTTTTCAGTATTTTACTTCTCGAGTTATGGCGTAACCTTCTGATAGCCTTGTCTTTTATCTGTCTTACCCGTTCGGGTGATATTTCAAGCCTGCGGGCTATTTCCTCTATTAATAGAGGGGGTTGGATGTTGCTTAACCCAAAATAATATTTCAATACGTCAGCTTCTCTGCTTGGAATGGTAGATAAAGTGCGTGTGATTTCTACTTTCAGTGATTCCTTTAACAATTCACTTTCCGGACTCATAGCATCCTCATCCTTAGTCACGTCATACATATTGCCATCATCATCTTCTCCACCTAAAGGGGCATCCATTGAAATGGTTCGTGCATAGTTTTGCATAGAAAGCCGTATATCATCCTCAGTAATTTTTGTTATTACTGATATTTCTTCCGCAGTAGGTTCCCTTCCATATTCCTGTTCAAGGCGGGAAGTAGCTTGTGAAATTTTATGGATGGCATTTATTTTGTTTACTGGTAAACGTACCAGCCTTGAGTTCTCAGCTAATGCCTGGTGAATGGTTTGGCGTATCCACCACACGGCATAAGATATAAATTTGAATCCTTTGGAATGGTCAAATCGCTTAGCCGCTTTTAATAAGCCTAAGTTACCTTCATTAATCAGGTCTTGTAAACTAAGTCCCCTATTTTGATATTGTTTGGCTACTGAAACCACGAAACGCAGGTTTGCCTTAGTAAGTTTTTCTAGGGCGCTGTCATCACCGGCTTGAATCTTTTTAGCAAGTTCAACTTCCTCATCCGGGGTTATCATATCTACGCGGCTAATGTCGTGTAAGTATTTATCTAATCCGGGGGTTTCGCGATTGGTTACTTTTTGTGATATTTTTAACTGTCTCATAATTTTAAAATCTATATATGTTAGAACGACAAAGGCATAAAATAGTTACGTTAATAAGTGTTAATATTTCATATAGCTTTGAGCTCCTTTAATTAGACGAATGAACCGTAAAAAACCTTTGATTTTAGTGACTAATGACGATGGTGTGACTTCCCGCGGTATTAAGGCTCTTGTAGAAGTTGCCGGAGACTTTGGGGAAGTATGCGTCATAGCACCTGATAAGCCCCAGTCTGGGATGGGGCATGCTATCACTGTTCATTCCGGTATCAGGATAACACCTGTTGATTTTCCTGGTGCGAAAACTGCATTCAGCTGTACCGGTACCCCTGCTGATTGCGTGAAATTGGGTAAGTATCATTTGTTGCAGGAAAAGCCTGATATATGCCTCTCGGGAATTAATCACGGCGCCAATATGTCACTCAATGTAATTTATTCCGGCACTATGTCTGCTGCATTGGAAGGGGCACTGGAAGGAATCCCCTCAATAGGGATTTCCTTGTGTAATAACCGGGATATGGTGAGTTTAGAGGCCTCTAAAAAAGTGGCAAAAATTTTAATAGAGACATTCTTGCATAATAAACCCGATAATAATTTATGCCTGAATGTGAATGTGCCGGATATAGCCTTTGATGAAATTAGAGGCCTGCGCTTCTGCAGGCAGGGTAAGGGAAATTGGAAAGAGTATTATGAAGAGCGGGAAAGCGAAAATGGGGAAGAATTTTTGTGGCTTACCGGCAAATTCGAAAATTTTGAAAAACGGAAAACCGATACTGACCTTTGGGCACTGGAGAATAATTATGTGTCCGTTGTACCCATTCATGCTGATATGACCCATTATGAAGAACTGGAAAAAGTGAACCGGTGGGAAGTAAGCTGGAATGAGCGATAAAAGTTAACTTATACCTGGGGAGGTGTATCAGGTAATTGTGGGATGATTTCAACTGACGGAGCAACTCCTCCGGGACCAATATAAGTTGCTTTGCCAAAACCAAGTATTGGATAAAAAATAAAAGGAAGGAAAATCAGCCCGACTGTAAACCCCGCATCTTTCCCAAAACTTTTAGAAAGCCCATTTATTATAATAATGCAAAAAACCAGGCTGGTAACGAAAGATAAGAATACTAATATTCCTGTAACAAGCCCGGGAGCAATAAAGAACAAAATCTCAAAAATAATAATCTGAAAAATCCATATTAGCCAGGATAAAGGCCTTCCTACAATTTTAAGAAGCACTATTTCATTATAAATAGGGATAAGAACTGCCCATCCTGGTTGTTTTGCTTTGGCATAAATAAACCAGTAGGCAACTATCATAAGAGCAGTTAGCCCCAATCCCAGAATCATCCAAATTGCAAAAAATGCACCTAAAACTGCAAATACACCTGTTTGCGAGTCCATGTCTTTGTATATTAATGGTTAGTATTAGTTTTAATAAAATATCTATTATAATATGCATCAAATATATAGAAAAAATAATGTAGAATAACAGGTTTAACAATTTGTTCATCTTTAAGTTTATCCAATAAAAGACAATTTTAAAACATGTAGCAAATACCTACGTCTCTCCTAGATAAGGAATATTAAGTAAGCTATATGAACCTTAAATGAACTATCTTCGTACCCTTTTTAAAACAGGCAATATTTCATAATACTCATGGTAATCATCATATTTTTTCTTTCTCACTGGTTCTTATCCCTTTTCTGCCAAACTTTTTTCCAGCACAGGTATGCATCGCATAAAATGTTTACCATGAGCAAAGGTTGGGAAAGGTTCTTTTATTTCATAACATTCATTTTGCAGGGTTCTTCGTTTCTGAATCCACGAGCTTATGCCATTATGCATCGTATGCACCACACCTATAGTGATACCAATAAAGATCCACATTCACCACACTTCTTCAAAGATGTATGGCACATGATGCATGAAACCAAAAAAATATATGGCGGATATGTAGCCCATAAAATAGAACCTGAAGAAGCTTTTCGTGGCAACTACCCCGAATGGCCGTTAATAGATAAAATTGCCGACACTTGGGTTGTGCGTATATTTTTTGGCTTGGCTTACACTGCTTTTTACATAGCCTATGCAACGAATCCTTTCTTGTATCTTTTACTGCCTGTGCAATGGTTTATTGGCCCGGTACAAGGGGCTATAGTTAATTGGTGCGGACATAAATACGGGTACGCTAATTTTGATAATAAGGACCACTCTAAAAATACACTCCCAATGGATATTTTCCTCCTGGGGGAATTATTCCAAAACAATCATCATAAAAGCCCTAACCGTCCGAACTTTGCCAAGCGCTGGTTTGAGTTCGATCCTACATTTCCTGTATTGCTTTTGCTAAGCAAATTGGGAATAATAAAAATGAGAAGGGTAAGGTCAAAGTAAAAGCCGAAATTATTTCTTTTTAGGTACGGGCTTCGGTTTCAGGCTTTCAAAATAAGCTTTAGCATTTACATTATCAGGGTCTAAGTTTAGTATCTTTCTATAGCTGGCAGAGGCATTTACTTTGTCTTTTTGTAAAACATAATAGTATCCCAATTGAGAATATGCCTCAATTAGCCCATCCTTGTTTTTAATAGTATCATTACCCACTTTTTGAATGTATTGTTCGTAGTAAGGCTTTGAAAGAGCTTGTGTGGAGTCTAACTGGCTATTAGCTCTTGCCCTCCATTGGTAGCCTATCGGTAAGTTAGGATTGATTGTTGTAATCTTGCCAAAGGAAGAATCGGCTGCCTGGTATTGCTTGCTGTTATATAATGCAAGTCCAAGGAAATAGTAATCGTTTGCGTCTGCTGCTTCTTTTCTTGCAACTACCCTTTTCTTGTAGTAAACGGCAGCCATTGCATAGTTTTCATCCTTATAATAAAGTTGCCCAATGAGCTGGTAAATGTCAATTACATCCTGGGAACTTTCATTATTTATAACGGAAACAGCCTGGTTAAGATTAACTATTGCAAGTGAATCTTGCCCGTTTTTTGAAAGGAGCTTACCAAGGTAAGTATAGTCGCTTCCAAGAAGTTTAACCTTACTTCCTTTCGATTTAGCAAAGAACTTGTTCATGTTAACCAAACCATTTTTGTAATCTTTCTTTTCATATTCGGAATAACCAAGCAACCTGTAGAGTATAATATTACTGGAATCTTTACTAAGTACATTTTGCAATTGGGTGATGGCATCATCATACTTTTTAGCGAGGAAGAGGAATATCCCATAACGTGACCTGGCTGAAAGTGAATTATTTAATTGAAGGTATTTGGTGTATTCAGCAATAGCTTCATCATATCTTCCCTCCGAATATAATAGCTCAGCTAATTCGCGGTGGGCGGGAGCATAAGTAGAATCGAGCTTAATAGCTTTGGTAAAATAATCATAAGATGCTTTATAATCCATAGCATTTTTCCATAATCTGCCCATGTGGAGCATGGCATTCACACTTTTAGGGTCGAGTGACTGGGCTGTATTGTATTCCTCAATAGATTTAGAACCATCGCTTGGATTTTGAGCAAGATATGCATCGCCCAAGTCCAGGTGGTAGTTGGCATTCGTAGGATCTAATTTTATAGCTTGGCCTAGTAAGTCTACAGCCTGTTTCAATAAATCGGAAGTTTGGTCCTTTCCTGCAAGTATAATATAAGCCTCCGCAATTTTATCCAATACTACCGGGTCTTTTCCTTTTGATATGGTTTTTGCTTTATAAAAATTATCCATGGCTGACTTGCTGTCTCCATTCGCCATTTGCACTTTGCCAAGCCCTATATAATTAAGGGGCTCCAATGCATTTACATTAATACCCTTTTGATATGTATTTTGTGCTGAATCTGTCTTCCCCCAATTGTAAGAATTCTCTCCGCGGTAGAAATAAATATTTCCTACAGTGGGTTGGGCTATTTGTAAAGTATTGAAAGCTTTATCTGCCTTTTCAAATTCCTCATTATTGGTAAGCTTTATAGCATCTTGCAAAGTTTGAGAATGTGCTATTACAGAGATAAAAATGGCACTTGCAGCCAAAAAGAGTGTACGAAAACCGGGACTTTTCATTTTTAATAATTTGAAGGTGTGCAAAGGTAAAAAGAATACTTAACGGAAAGCTGTGTATGGTGTGCCGTTTTTAGCCGTTTCTATTGTGATGATAAAATGTTAAAACGGAGGTATTAAAAAGTTATTATATGGGTTGGAACCGTAGCAGGTAAAATACCATCGCGGAAGATAATGCGCTGGCCCTTATCACAGGTAACGAATGAAACAAATCCGCTCCCGAGTCCCATATAAGGTTCTGTTTTAATCATATATACATCCCTGCATAGCGGATAATCGCCCGTCTTTATATAATACTGGTAAGGCTGAAAGTGCCTGCCACCAGGAGTTGCAGAAACCCAAACAATCTTTACCTTGTTTAGAAATCCTTGTGTAGCAGAATCATAATCATTGCTCACCCAGTTTACACCGATTATTCCCAACGCTTGTTTATTCTTTGAAACATAATCAATTACTTGTGGATTACCATGCAACGCAAAACAATAAGAGGGAAATGTAGCACCCTTCATCAGGTTTTCCCGGATGTAGCGGGAATTACCCGAGTTTTCATGGTCAAATACTACCGCTATTTTGTCCTTCCCGGGGGAATCCCAAAGGCTGTCTCCATTAAATATGGCTTTAATCTTATCTATTGAAAGCAGAGTGTCCGGATTGTCATTGTTCACTATTAATGCAAGTGCGTCTGTTGCAATTTTATCCTGTTCGGGAAAGAGCTGCCTGCTTTTGAAAAAGTTTCCTTCCTGTGTATTTAGTTTCCTTCCTGCAACAATCACTCTTGCAGAATCATGCAATAAATCGCTAAAAAGGGAATCTTCCGGCTCATATTTTACATGGATGCTGGCATTTACATAAAGTGCCTGGAATACTTCTATCTCGGCATCAACGGTAGGCTTATAGGAGTCGTCGGAAGCCATGGTTAAAATACCGGAAGTAGGTGTGTCTGTATGAACTTTTCCAGGCTGGCCACAACTAGTAAAAAATAAAGTGCCAAGACCAAAGAGGAGAAATAGTATGGATTTAATTGTTTTCATCTTCTCTTCCAGCCCTAATTTTTCGATAGAACATATAAACCCTGAAAATGCCATAAGCAAATATAGCGCTTCCCATAGCAAGACGCATGTTTGGGTCAAGGCCGAAATTTAGCTTGTCTGAGATAAGCGCTATTCCGGCAAAAACATAAACGAATGAAAATACGGAGCCGGTTAATAAATAAAAACTTTTCATAAAAATCGCATTACGGAATTAAACTATCGTAATACAAAGTGGATAGGAACATTGAACAGCTGGCGCACAGAATGCCCATTTTGCTGCCCGGGAGACCATTTAGGCATTTTAGTGATAACACGAAGTGCTTCATTATCCAGGTAGCTGTTGACCCCTCTTAAAACTTTGACTTGTGAAACACTTCCATCTTTTTCTACTACAAACGATACGAAAACCGTTCCCTGGATGTTTGCATCCTTAGCTTGTTCAGGATAATCAATGTGTTCAGATAACCACTTATTGATATCTCCACCCGGGAATTTTGCCTGCACTTGTACAATAGTAAATATTTTATCAGCATCGTCTCCTACCGTGCTGGGAGGTGCAATAGGGGCAATAATCATAGTATCCTTGCCCTTTTGATTGGTGACACCTGCATTGGTTACCTGTATTTGCTTAACGGTCGCAATGTTTGTATCTACGTTTACCTTAGCAATAACCGGTGGGGTAACTTTTAATTGGTTTACCAAAGGCTTTGGTGGAGGTGGAGGAGGAGGTGGTGGTGGTGGTGGATTAGGATTAACAGGTGGTGGAGTTGTTAAAGTTGCTTTTATAGTTACTACCTCTTCTTTTTTCTTAAGATTTAATACTTTTAAAATTAAAGGCACACTTATACCAAGAAGAAGAACCCCGCTGGAGATACCCAACGCTAGAAGAACAATTCTGGAGTATTTTTTTCGTACAAGATAAGCACCATATTCTTTGTTCCTGCCTTCAAAAACAATTTCATTACGAATTTCGCTCGTAACATCCATCCAACCGCCCATTGTCTTATGTTCAGCCATGATGCACTACTTTTTATGTTTCTGTTTATAGTCCTCTATCATCTTCAAGTCATCATCTGATTCATTTATAAGAGAATATTTGCCCACGTCGCATATAGTCATTTCATCCAGTGTCATTATCACGTTTATATACTTTGTATTGGTATCTGTCTTTATAATTACAAATCTGGCATATTTATTTCCCTCCGCTTTATCCAATAACCTGCTATAGGCTGAATCGGGTATTTTATTAGCATCGTGTTGTTTTTGCAACTCTTTTATACTGTTTAATACATATTGGTTACGGGATAATACTAGTTTACGTAACCCGTCATCAGAAAAAGTGGTTGTTGTAACATTATTACTATCTAGTGTAAGATTAAGTTTCCCATTGTAATAATAAACAGTATCACTTTTACCTAATATCAGCGTTAATGCAAGAGTATCCTGAATTTTGGTAGAGTCATGTGTTTTAACAGGCGGAGTAAGTTCAATCACTTTAGGCTGGCTGAAAGTAGTAGTAAGCATAAAAAAGGTAAGCAAAAGGAAGCCAAGGTCTACCATAGGGGTCATATCTATCCTGGTAGATAGCTTTTTAGCTCTCTTCTTCTTGTGTCTTCCGCCACCACCGCCGTCGCCCGCGTTTACTTCTGCCATCTTATGCTTTCAATTAGGGTTTAGGCATTGATTTTAAACTTGTGATGAGCTCAAAATGCTGGATATTAAACTTTTGGCAAATATCAATCACCTGTTTTACAATTTTATATTTTGCCCGCCCATCTGCTTTAATTGCAAAATGAGGGGGTTTCATTGTCGGGTTCTTGACTACTTTGGTAGTATAGTCATCCATAGAATAGCTAAGGGCAGCACTTACCCAGTCTGCCAATTGATTATTGTTATGGAGCGTATCCATGGGTATGCCTGCTGATGCGTTGCTCATAGCTTTGCGGTGCTCGTCATCTGTTTCAATATATTGCTTAACCTGGTTAATAGGAACACCAAACGTTCCCATAACGGCGAACCGGCTCAAATCTTCAGCCGAAACAGTTTGTTTATATTTTTCCATCACTGACTGGAGCACTCTCGGCCTTACATCTTTTCCATCCATATCAAAAAATACCCTGCCTGCACTGTCAATAGATATGGTTGTAACATTCTCGGGTATTTTGAGAGACGATACGGAAAATGGAATAACCACTTTCACCGGTTCTTCCGGGCGGAATTTGGTGGTCAACATAAAGAAAGTAACCAATAGAAAAGCCAAGTCCACCATGGGAGTCATGTCAATGGAGGGGCTGTTCCTCGGAAGTTTTATCTTTGGCATCTTCTTCGCTATTAGCTGTTAACTAGTGGCTATTAGCTTATTTGTGGGTGGAAGAATAAGTCTGAACAATGCTAAATCCGGCTTCATCCATGCCGTAGGTAAGTGAGTCTATCAGGTTGGTGAAGAGATTGTAGAAAATGATACCAAGCGCTGCTGCACCAATACCAAGGGCTGTATTGATAAGCGCCTCTGAAATACCATTTGCAAGTCCAATAGCATCGGGTGCACCGGCTTGAGCAAGTGCGGCAAATGCTTTAATCATACCAAACACAGTACCGAGCAGTCCTACCAGTGTGGAGATAGAAGCGCAGGTAGACATGATTACCAAGTTTTTTGAAAGCATAGGAAGTTCAAGTGTAGTAGCTTCTTCCAGAGACTTTTCTATGGCAGCAATTTTTTCTTCTTTGCTCATGTGGGTGTCGCCTTCCATTTGTTCGTATTTAACAAGCCCGCTGCGGATTACATTAGCTACAGAACCTCTTTGTTTGTCGCATTCTTCGATAGCTTCTTTAATATTGCCATTTGAAAGCATTCCGCGAACTCTTTTTACAAAAACTTCAATACTGCCTTTGCCTTTCGCGGTTTGTATGGTAATAAAACGCTCAATGGCAAAAGTGATAATGATGAGCAAAATACCGATGAGGAAAGGAACGATAACTCCTCCTTTATACATGATGGCAAGAAAGTTTCCGGGCAATGGTTTGTTGTCGGGAGAACCTCCTTCAAAATTGCTTCCATTTCCAAGGATAAACTTATAAATTATTTCTCCGAGGATAATTGCTGCAACAATTACTATTCCTGCAAATGCGGGAATATTGCTTACTTTTTTTTCTTGTTCCATGACAGGTTTTTTGAGAATGATTGTTACTGTTTGTTTGTATTTTGACGATACTCGATTTTTAAACTTGCATTTATTGAGGGTGGCAAATATAGAAAAAGATATGAATGCAAATAATAGATGCTATATTATGGTTTTTTTAAGACTTTATTCCACCCCTATCATCTCGGCCTGAACAACCTGATAAGTTGCCTCATTAAAGACAAAAGCCACGATACGGCAACGTTCCATATTCCATCCGGCGGCCCTTCCATTTTCTCCTTTCGTAAAGTCGTAGGTTTGATACGATATCCATGAACTATCACTGGTAGAGGTAACCGATGGTGGAATAGCACTTCCAAAAGGAAGTCCTCCCATATTATTTCCAAACGCTCCTCTTAATACATTGCGATGTAGAAATAGAGAATCGTAACCGGAGGCTTTCAAGCCATCTTTTTGCCAGTCAACGATGCTATCTTCTATAATCACTACTTCCAAACTATAATTACCTGAAAGAGGGCGTACATCAGTTACCTGTATCTTAACTCCAATAATCTTTTGTAGAGTCCAACAACTATCGTGTATATTAATTTCAATAGATGGAGTGGAATTGTTAGGAATAAGAGTATCATTAATGGTATTATCCCAATTAAGATAATAGATATTGGCTGGGCCAAACCTTCGGTCAATCAAACCTGCCGGATAACCTAAGGCTTCAATGCTTTGAAATTGATTGTGCCAGGTATTACCTGCGAGGCAGGTATAATCTACTGCAAAGGCATAAGGGGGATATCCTGCCACAGTTCCTGCTTTTGCGAAGTCCCCCATATTTTCTTCCATCACTATTACCTGTCCCGGGTAAGTAGCTGTTGGTGCTATTAGAGAATCGCCTACGAAAACGGCAGGAGGACAATTGGAGCAGAGATGCCCCATGCAGTCTTCCACTAAAACCTTATAGTTTTTATAGCTGGATGGCCCACTGGTCGCGCTGCTGTCCCTGAAATTAGGGGGGGTATTCGGAAGAGTAGAATTGATAATCTTGCTCTGCAAGGGTTGGGAAATCTTGTCGCAAGCCGATAATACGACAATGCATAGGAATATTGTCCAGTATATTTTTCTTGGTGCCATTTTCATAATTCTAAAATGCTAAGTTATGAATTAATGCAGCATCAGAAACTGTTTGTTATAGATAAGGTAAACCCATCGGATGCAGGAATGTTTCTGCAAACACCCCCGATGCAAAGGATGCCTGCCCTTTGTTTTCCATATCCTAAGGTGATATGAAGGGCATTATGCATATATCCCCCGGTGACTGTGAAATAGTGTATTCGTAGAGTTGGGTCAGGGTCCCCGTAATTGTATTCGTCCAGTGCACCGAGGAACCAGTCAGAGCCAAAATTATATTCTGCCAATGCAAACACCCAATTGCCCTGGTCTTGCTTAGTTGATAAACCCTGTAACTCCATATGCAGGGTATGTGATGATGAGAACGAATAGTATCCGTCCAGGACTCCTACGTCAGAAATAATATTTGTAAATCCTGTTTCACCCTGAATTACATCCTTATTATAGAATTCGTGGTCGTACTGGGCTATTAGCTTAAAATCAGGTGAAAATTTATGTTGTACTTCAAAGGTAAGGTTATCAAAGTATCCTGTTTGTCCCACCTTGAAAAACTTAGAACTGTAGCCTTGGTCGGTTGTAGTTTGGTCATTCAGATTTATGGTATCAAGCGATGTGATGGCAGAATATTCCACATCCACATCGGTGCCATATTTTCCACCCAGCAGGCTTTTTTTCGGGATTTTATATTTTAACTCTGCATCCATGCCCTCCTCTCCATTTGGCTGAGTGGCGTAAGGATAAAATGCCGCTAATTGGTATGTTTCATCACGGGGTAGTGCCGGCAGATAATTTATATCCAGGTTATTAGCCGTAGCAGTGCGGTCTGACTTGAAACTCATATTATCAATATGTTCCCCGGTAAGTAATAAGGAAAACCCTTTTTGGGAATACCCTGCTCTTGCAAGGATAGCATCTCCCGGTTTAAATATATTTCCATTTATAGCGTCCGGGTCATTAATTTTATAGGCATCTTCCGTATAGAACGAAAATCCCCCATTGGTAATAGTTATTCTTCCGGCTCCAGCTCCCACATTTTCCGGGAAATTATAGGTAGGGTCGCTTGCAGCCTGGTACTTGCTTACAAAGCTCCCACCCAGAATAATTTTTGTTTTCATATTTCCCAAAGCGGAATCCAATTCATTTATATTTATTTCTCCATCAAATCCTCTTACCAATCCTGCGCCCTGGCCCCAGAAGTAACGTTGGTTTCCAATAATCCCTTTTAAATAAATACCTTTCGTAGGATTAAATTTCACCCTGACTCCATTTAGCGAATTATCTACCCCAAGCTGAGGTTGCCAATAGGTTCGCAGAATCATTCCACTTCCAAATTGTTCATAATAGTTACCAACGGTAACCTCCATATTATCCTGCTTATAGTCTATGTACTTGTATGGAAAGCCACTCCCGTCGTATTGGGAGCTGTATCCTTCCAGGGCATCCTGGTAAGCTTCGTATCGTATTCCGGATGATATTCTACCATTCGTATAATCTAACTGGTCATAGGTGTTCATCAGCATTTTTTCCGGAACTGCAGGTGCCCCGATAAGTGAATCGGGTTTATAAAACTGGGCATCTATTTCAATGCTCCCGTGTATCTGGCCTTCCCCATTTAATATTTGTGCTCCTGCATAAAATGCAGAAAAAGTAAGAAGGGTTATAGTGATGAGTATATTTTTCAAACCGGGTAGAATTTGAATTCTTGGGGAATCTCAATTATTTTTTATGAGCTACTTTTAACAGGGCTTCATGAAGTTTTTTTTCATCCCCTTGCAAATAAGAATTATGAACATATACAATTTTGCCGCTCCCATCTATAATAAAGGTGCAGGGGCAGTTAATAACCTCCATAGCATGTTGAAAATCCTGGTTAGGGTCAATATATACCTCGTACTCCCAGCCTCTTTCCTTAATAAAAGACTGGACCTTTGCCATGGTACGGGCATCATCAGTCGCAATAGCAATAAGTTTAACGCCTGTTTCTTTTTGCCAATCCGCATATTCATCATTAATAGCATCCAGCTCAGCAATGCAGGGTTTGCACCAGGTGGCCCAAAAATCAATGATAATAGGTTTTCCGTTATTGGAGAAAGAAGAAGTATTGAAGTTAGCTCCGTCCAGTGTTTTTATTTGGGTGGATGGAACTTTAGAATTTAAAAGAGTTTGTGCAAACGTTGAGGTAGATATTGAAAGCAGAGTAATAAGTGCAGGGATAAATAATTTTTTCATGGCTTTATTATAATAACAAGAGTTCAAATGTATAAAATATTAATAAACAGAAATATATTAATAAACAGAAATAAAAAAGTCCCGTTAATTAACAGGACTTTAGGCATGTTTGAAGTATTTTTTAGTGCGACACTATCATTTTCTGATATACCGGTTGGCAACCGCTTGCTTCCACTTCGCAAACGTAAATCCCTGAAGGCATAGCTTGCACATTAATACCAACTTTGTTTTTTGAAGCATCCAATGCAATTGTTTGAATGCAATCTCCTAGCAAGTTAAATATTTTTAAGTTGGCTGCCTGAACACTGCTAGTAAAGCCATAGTTGAGGGTTACAAATGTATTCGCAGGATTTGGATACGGTGCAGAAAACTTAATCGCATTATTTGCAATAGAAGCTACCCCGGTAAGGGTTGCATCATACCTCACGGTAATTCCGGACGTATCTGTTGGATTGTTAACATCGAAAAAGATATAGTGAACAACTGTTGTTCCCACATTTCCCTGGGGTAAATAATCACCGTTAAACTCGTTACCCAGGGTAGCTGTGTCATGCGCTCCAATAGTTTCTGTATTAGGTGATTGGTTAACACCAGGGCCATAACAAGTACCTGCCCAGCATATTTCATTTTCAGTACCTGTCACAGCAGAAATTACTACGCGTCTTACATTAACGGTCATGGGATTACTGGTTGTATTTACCACATAAAAAGTCGGGCCAAATTCAACATCATTTGAAAGTCCTAAGGATGTTACCGTAGAATCATTTAAAGTGTTTTTGCCCCCCGGGACAATAATTTTTAAATTCTGTGCAGTAACACAAGTAAAAACAAAGCTGCCTAAGCATAAAAATGAGAGTAACTTTTTCATTTTAGTATGATATTTTCACAAAGGTATACTATTTTATTTAAAGAAACAAAAAAAACCCTGAACTAAAATTCAGGGTTTTTTTGTTTAAAAAATCAGATGTTATTTCTGAATAACTAACTTTTGAGTACTTGAAGAATTGTCAGTTGTAAATCTTACAAAATAAACTCCCGATTGCAATGTGGAACCATTGATAGTTATCATGTGCTCGCCGGAAGACATCAAGCCTTGATTAGCGGTATAAACCTTTTCTCCTAACATATTATATACATCAACAGAAACGTTTTGGTCCTTATCTAATTTAAAGGTTACCATTGTGTTGTTGTTGGTAGGATTAGGATACAGTTCAAAATTAATACCACCGGTAGAAGTTTCAGGTACGTCTGTAATAGAAGACGGAACCTGAGCTCTTGCAGATTGGTAAACATATTTTGCAGGAATACCCATAGAACTGTTCCCATTATTATCCTGTATGAATATAGTAAAGTGCTGTGACTTACTTGAATCATAAGGATATGAGGTGTATTTAGCAGCCCATGGATGGGACTTAGGCCAAGTAACTGTGACAGTTTGGGTGGAACCGGGAGTGAAACCTGTTAATGTCGTACCATTTACCGAAGGCAGAAGAGCTTCAACAGCATCAGGAAATTTGAGTACAAAAGGATAGTAATAATCAGGGTTTGAACCACTACCCAACGGAGGAGCAAAAGAATTAAGCGGATCTTCTGTACTTTGGTCTGTTTTAAAGTTTACGCTATCTTCAGTAAGTGCAACTTGTGCAATTAAGCCTGCGGAGAATGTACCATACGACTTAATGGTCGCAGTCATTGAATAGGTTTTAGTAGCCGCGGTATAAGTAGCACTGTTAATGGTAATTTTAAACGGAGAACCTACAGCTTTTAATGATTGGATAACTCCGGAAGAAAGATAGCCTGGCCCATAACCGGGGTAGTAATTTATTCCGTCAACTTGAGCATCAGGAACACCATCTTGTCCATAATAATTCTCGAACCTTGTATTGACTAATGTAGCAGTTTCCTGGTTTATCATATCCTGACCCGGGAAATACCAATGATAACGAATAGTATTGCAATAAGGCTTAGTATTCAAAGAAACAGAATCAATGTTTGGCATAGCATACATGCAAGGGTTGCAGGAAGCACAAGAAAATTCTTCGAACATAACTTGTTTAGATTGTATGGTATCAACCACCATCACATTAACAGTCATGGTATCATTAGCATGGTGCTGGTCAACGTTACTACCATTTAAGTTATTAGCATAAAATTTAATGGTGTAGACACCCGGAGTAGCTGGCGTAAAGGCGGTTCCGATAGACCAGTTGTAGCTGGTCAGCCCATTAAATCCGGCTATCCCTGAAATAGGATAACTAACAGGAGTTTGATTATTTACCTTATAGTTCATGTCCATTGAAACAATGCTATCTCCGCCATAATTTAAGATAGTACCATTAAATGTATATGCTGTTCCAACTTGCAACAGGTAATTGCTATTTACAGCAGTTACACCAACGTCGTAAGAAAGCGGCTCGTAAATGTCAACATTATCAATGGCCATTCCCCATCCCGGGTAACCTTGCTTTACAGCACCTGCATTATTCCATGCAAATGCAACCTTTACATTTGATTTACCCGCTGCATATTGAGATATGTTAAAGAGGGTAGAATCTTGCCAAGCTGTAACACCGTATGCTGAAGGCAAGGTGGCAGCTGGGGTCCAGGTTTTGCCTCCGTTTGTCGATACAAGAAGTGTTCCTACTTCTGCATTGGTGTAATTGTTAAAATTTAAATCCATTGACAAAAACACATGTCCATTTGAGGGACAGTTAAAAACAGCTGAATATAATGTATCATAATCTGTAGACGGTGTGGTATTGTAATCAATATCATCAAAATAAGCCACATAAGTGTGGGTAGGAGTAAAGTGTTTAAACAATGAATCCTTTCCAATACCGCTGATTGGAAATGCATCGTTAAATCCCCATCCGGGGTTTCCCGGGTGACCGGATACTAATCCTGTAGACCAGCCGGCAGGAGCAACTAACTTTGAAGCTTCAAAGTTTTGAAAGTAAATGGTTGTTTGCGCATTTATGCCAAAAGCATATCCAAGGGTAAGAAATGCGCCTAATAATAGTTTTTTCATATGTTAATTTGTTTTAGGGGTTCAAATATATTATTAATACCAATGCAAAATACAAAAATTTGCAAATTTTAAAGTATATTTAAGTATTTATGGGTTTGCAATGAAATTCTCCACTGTGGATTATCCTTTATGTATTCTGTAATCCAATGCATTACATGGTTAGCTTTCCCCCACTCAGGTTGCAAAAACAAGTTGCATTTTTCAGCTGTTTCTTGTGCGTTTTTTTCTGCCCAGTTAAAATCATCCTTATTATATACTACAACTTTCAGTTCGTCCGCTATATTTAGCGACTCCTTTAAAGGTGGTTTTGTTTTTTTAGGCGAAACACATACCCAATCAAATTTACCTGTAATAGGGTATGAGCCTGAGGTCTCCAAATGAACGGCAAATCCTTCCCGCTTTAATGCTTTTGTTAGTTCATCTAAAGAATACATAGTTGGTTCGCCGCCGGTAATTACTACTATAGGTGCCTTTGATAATTTTACCCCTGAAACAAGTTCTTCAATTTCTTTCAAGGGATGCTTCTCTTTATCCCAGCTTTCCTTTACATCGCACCAGTGGCAACCCACATCGCACCCTGCAAGGCGTATAAAATAAGCAGCCTTGCCGGTATGCATCCCTTCGCCCTGGATACTATAAAAGCATTCCATTACGGGAAGTCTCCCTCCCATGTCCAAGTTTCCTTGAGTTGAAGTCACGATGTTTAAAAATTAAAATCGGGCGGCTCCAATAATAGTTCCCTTCCTTTTGTAATAGCCGTTCTCCATTCCTCCATCTCCAACACTATTTCCTTGGTGTTCTCCGGTTCATAGGAGATGCCAAGTTCTTGTTTTTGCAAATAGTCTTCGTAAACTAAAGGAAGAAGTTTTATTATCTGTTTACGGCGATATTCTTCCCAAGTGTCAATAAGTGCTTCTCTCCAGTCGGAAGAAGCTTTTATCGGTATTTCCTCGTTCAGGTCCCTCAATTCTTTAAATGCCATTTCAGCCAATTCATCAGCAAACTCCATAGGTTTATGGCTTTTTTCATAGGACAAAAAATATCGTAATATTTCTTTATCCTCATACATGCGTACAAATTTTTCAATAATTGCCGGATTATATACCGAAAGATAGTCGCTATCCTTTTTTTCTATTTTGAGTATATCTGATTTTTCGCCTGGTAAGTGCTTATTTGCATCTTCATAATAAGCTTTCAGGTATTTACTTTCTTTATCTCCTCTTA
>Ga0206994_1030_pt1 | contig 31390 bp, 25 predicted proteins | sample Alteio_BWMinCont_4_FD_153485 | JGI IMG/M metagenome (GOLD analysis project Ga0206994, IMG submission 153485) | Enriched cells from forest soil in Barre Woods Harvard Forest LTER site, Petersham, Massachusetts, United States -... | ecosystem: Environmental > Terrestrial > Soil > Temperate forest >...
GTCTGTACTAAAACATCTTCTACCCCTGAATAAACTGGCGCCCTGCCATTTTCATCGGCAAGTATTACGGCAGAAGCCCCTACCCTTTCCAGAGTAATTTCAGGAATAGGAAGCCCCAATATAGCTCGTGCATGTAGTTCAAATTCATTCAGGTTTTGAGTGCCTGCCAGGGTAACCATCCCTGTATCATGCGGGCGTGGCGAAAGTTCAGAAAAATACACTCCTTTATCTGTCAGGAAAAACTCTATGCCCCATATCCCTGCTCCCGTAAGGGCCTCCGTAACTTTCCCGGCCATCATGCGGGCTTCTTCCAAATCAGTATCACTTATTACACAGGGTTGCCAGCTTTCTCTGTAATCGCCTCTTTCCTGGCGATGGCCAATAGGAGGGCAAAAAAGTGTTTTCCCATTTTTTTGCGTCACCGTAAGCAAAGTTATTTCAGAGTGAAAATGGATAAATTCTTCCACAATCACTTCCGCATAGTCGCCGCGGCTGCCTTCCATAGCATATTTCCAGGCCTTTTCAAGGTCATCTTTCGCTCGTACAATACTTTGCCCCTTTCCACTGCTGCTCATCAAAGGTTTTACCACGCATGGAATTCCAATTTTCTCCGTAGCGCGCACAAATTCAATGGCACTTTTAGCATAGCAATATTTTGCGGTACGCAATTTTAATTCTTCTGCTGCCAGGTTTCGTATTTCCTTACGGTTCATGGTAAAGTTGGCTGCCCTCGCACTGGGCACCACGGTTATCCCGCTTTTCTCATAGTCATAAAACCGCTCGGTGCGTATGGCTTCCAATTCGGGCACTATTAAATCGGGTTTATGTTTAGCAACTACCTGGTCAAGGGCGTTTCCATCCAACATGTTTATCACTTCAAATTCTTGTGAAACCTGCATAGCAGGCGCACCGGAATAACTGTCTACAGCAATGACATATTGCCCGAGCCGTTGCAATGAAATCACGAGTTCCCTCCCGAGTTCACCGGAGCCTAATAACAGTATTTTTTTACCCATAGAGACTGCCAAAATAATAAAATTAATTTGGCTGATACTTCCTGGCAGCCTCTTATTGTAACTATTCGTAAATTTGCCCGTACCATAATACCAGTGCAGCTTATTAAATTCATGAAAAAGACACTTTTTATATTCCTGGCTATCTTACCGGGAAGCATATTGTTTGCACAAGATAATTCGGTAAATATTCCGGGCACTCACTTGAATATTATTCCTCCTAACGGATACAAGCCTACCAATAAGTTTAAAGGATTTGAGAAGAACAATGATATTTTTATAAAAGTATACGATCCCTACAATTCAGACTTTACTAAATATGCACGCACTTTTACCCGCGAATTCCTCGAAAGTGAAGGCAGTGAAGTACAAGATTATAAAAAACTAAACATTTCGGGCTTTTCGGCTAAATATGCATCTATAGAAAATAACCGGGGTGGCAAATCATACTTTCTTGTATTTGGCGATTCTTCCTTTTCGGTTATGGTAATGGCTGCAAGCCCTGCTAAAGACAGTGATGAACAACAACTGAAAGCAGCCTTATTATCGGTAACCTATAAAAAAGATATCAAAGTAGACCCGCTGGCGGGAGCATTTTTTAGTATGGTTGATACGAACTCCGATTACCGGTTTGCAAAAAACAAAAGTGACTACTATATATACAGCTATAAAGGAGTAGTGAAAAACTCCTACCCGGATGAATCGTTGGTTTCCGTTTTACCTTTTACTTCAGAATATAGTGTAGGTGACGAAACTATTGCAAAAGCTATTTCGACTTCCTATGAACAATATGACATTACCGATGCTAAAATCAAGAAATCGGGCGAAGTAACTATTGGTGGATTGAAGGGCATCGAAACAGAACTAAATGCTAAAATGGACAGCAGAAAAGTAGTTCTCTACCAACTCACATTGGTAAATGGAAAAAAGGCCCTTGTTGTGCTTGGTATTGCCACCTCCGATTACGATAAAAATATGGAGGAATTCAGAAACCTCGCCTCCACTATAAAATTTAAATAATTTATCCTCAGAGTTATTGCCCTGTGAATACAAGGGTGTGAAGGTCGGGTTGTACCCATTCATCAAAAGTGTCTTTATTATTGTAAAGAAATATAATAAAGGCATCTGCAACATTATCTTTATGGATTGCAAAAAGGGTACAATATTTATACTTCTGTGCAAATTCATCGCAAGGCTCCACAGATACTTCAGCTCCCCAGTCCGCATTATATTGTTTATCCACAGTTGCATGGCTTATTTCGCGGATATCCGGCATAGGTTCCGATACATTCAATTCTCTTCCTAATATTTTATATGTATTGATATACAAAAAATTGGTGTGTAAAAAATCAGGGTCGATCCTGCCTATTCCGGTATCGGGATGTGGGGCATTGTATGCTTTTTCCATCTCCTGCAAAGGATATATCAAATACCTGATTTCAATTTTGCTTACAGTATCTATGATGGCATATTGATAGGCTAGCTCATCATTTTGAATAACCTTTGTTTCAACTGCATTCAGAGGCTTTACAAATTTCAGCCCAGTCTGTTTTAAAAAAGCAAAAAATGGATTATTTCCATCACCTGTTCTAAATGAAGAGAGCAAGAAAAAAAGAAGAACCGGTGCTAATAACCTGCAACTTTTCATTTTTATGCAAGAACTTTGCCCAATTACCGGTGGCCTTTTTTCTTTGCGTCGTCCGCCGCATTATCGGTTATATACAAGCAGAAGTCAAGAAGGGATTTCTTAGTAATTAAAGGTTTTCCGGAGTTTGCAGTTGTTGCAGGAGGTGCTTTCGGATTGGAAGGCATTTCAGGAAGCCCCGAGCATGCCAAAAAAGCTCCATTTTCAATATTGTATACATATTGAACGTATTGAACACCACCAGTGGCAGCCGTGGCCCAATCATAAGGAGCAACAATAGCTATTGCATATCTTGAATCGGCCGAGTCAATAGCATTGTTAACGGTATCCTTACCGGCAATCATGTATGGAAATGGATAATCTTTTTCTATCTCTGCTTTTGTTAATCTCTTATCAATCCAATCTCTCCTTATAAGTAATGTTTTATCCTTTAAGGTAGGTTGGTTTTCCTCGAGCATTTGCTCATTTATTTTTTTAGGCGAAACATTTCTATGGTCTATGTGATAGTTAATATAATTATTCATCCCATTTACTGCATAAATAAGGTCTTCCTTGGTAGGAAATAAATTAGGCATGGGGAATTGATAGCAGGGAGTTTTATTAAACTTATCCAGCAATGCCAATCCCATTACGGTCATCCTGGTTGAAAAATCTTTATCCCTCAATTCCTCGGCAATATCGGGCCACCACATCAACCCATTTACATTTATATAAGGAGCTGCTAAATCAGGCTGTGTAGCCGAACGGCAGAATATTACGGCATAATTTCTTTTATCGTTAATATCATTCAGGTCATCCAGGGTTTTATATTCTATATCACCGGCGGTAACCTTCCAATACTGGCTTATAACACTGGCAAAGTTTTTATTAAATGCATCCACGGCAGCTTTATAGGTATCCAGCTTATCCTGCTTTTTCTTCTTGTCTAGCTTTTGAGTAACAAAATCGGTGGGCTTCTCAACCACTACAATAAGGGTCCTTTTATGGATTTCGTCAATATCAGTAGGACTTATAAAATCAAACTGGGCTTTAGATACGCCACCAATAGCCGTAAAAAAAACAAGTGTGGAAAAAAGTTTTAATTTATTCATGGCAGGAATTTTTATAATTCATTAAAAACTCAAAGTAAAGGAAAAAAAGAATATGATAAAGAACCCGGACAAAGAATTAAATAAAAAATATGCCCATTGGCAGATACGTTCATCTTTTCGTGTATAGCTCTTTAATTGCTATATTTGTCCGTTCCTCTATTATGAGGAATACAGAACGACTTTTTTGTGAGGCTCATATCCCCGTCCAAACATATACTTTTATACGTAGTTACTCTGCTTGCCATTGTGGCTAAGGGGCAAAATACTAGTGCTCCACATCAGCCGGGGCAATCCTGGTCACTTCAGCAGTGCATTGACTATGCGTGGGAACATAACATTTCCATAAAGCAGTCGGAAATAAGCCAGGATATTGCCAAGAACAATGTTACCCAGAGCAAAGGTAACCTGCTTCCTACCGTAACCGGGCTCGTATCACAAACCTATAACTATGGGCTTACAGTAAATCCATTCACGAATACATTTGCCAATGGGGAAGTAACAGCCGATGATTTTGCATTAACGGGCAGCTTCACAGTTTTTGGCGGTCTTCAAAACCAAAATACCATTCGGCAAAATGAAGCAACTTATAAGGCAAGCGCCTACGATTTGCAGTCAAACAAAAATAATATTGCTCTTAATATTGCCCAGGCTTACTTGCAAATACTCTTGAATATGGAACTCCTCGAAGAGGCAAAAGGACAGCAGGAAGTATCGATGCAGGAAGTAGAGCATACAGAAAAGTTGGTAGATGCAGGCAGCCTTGCCAAAAGTAATTTGTTGGATATCCAGTCGCAGGAAGCGAACGATGAAGTGAATACGGTGACCGCCCAAAATCAACTGGATATTTCTACCCTAGCTCTTGTGCAGCTTTTAGATTTGGATTCTGCACAGAACTTTAGGATCATTCGTCCTGAAATTGCAATACCTGAAAATCCATCTATTGATAACCCAGATATTGTCTATTCTACTGCATTGACTAACCAGCCGGATATACATAGTGCACAATTGAAATGGGAAAGTTCAGAACGGACAAAGGCAATAAATCAAGGTGGTCTGTATCCCCGGCTTTCCGTTACCGGGAGTGTCGGAACCGGCTATTCCACTGCGAATGTAACTACTGTTCCCACTATTGATACTATACGGGGTTCTTTAAATGGTTTTCCCATAAGCATTCCTTTCCCTTCCGAGGCAGAGGGTGGAATAATACCCTTTAGCCAACAATTCAGAAGTAATCGTAACGAATCATTCGGTTTTCGCCTTACTATCCCTATCCTTAACGGTTTACAATCTAATATAGCTTATCAAAACGCGAAACTGAATGAACAAAATGCCTATTACAACTATGTTACAGCCCAGCTCAATCTTAGGAAAAATGTACAACAGGCATATGCGGATGCCTTCGCCGCATTGAAAAAATTTCATGCAGAAGAAAAATCGGTTGCTTCATTAACGGAATCGTATGGATATACCCGTTCCAAATTTGATGTTGGTGCTGCTACTGCCCTTGATTATAACACAGCTAAAACCAACCTGGCAAAGGCAGAATCGGATATGCTACAGGCAAAATACACGTATGTATTTAAATTGAAAGTACTGGATTATTACGAAGGCAAACCCTTGAAACTATAACACCATGAAGAAAATACTTTTATATATCCTCAGCGGCACTCTCCTTTTTACATTCTCTCTTTTTCTTAAATCCTGTTCAAACGACAAAACCTTAAAAGTTTCAACAGAAAAGGCACAATACCGCAGCATTATGGAAACGGTTTCTGCCGACGGAAATATCCAGCCTACCACTATTGTAAAAATAAGCCCTGATGTACCCGGACAAATTATTGAATTGCCTGTTGTGGAAGGACAGCGTGTAAAAAAAGATGTATTGCTGGCTAAAATTTTCCCCGATAATTACCGCTCTGCTTTAGACCAGGCAGAAGCTTCATTCAATAGCAGCAAGGCATCTGTATCTAACTCGCAGGCACAGTTGGTAAGCTCGCAGGCACAATATGACAATCAGAAAACAATTTACGAAAGAAATAAAAAACTATTTGGACAAGGTGCCATTTCACAGGCTGATTTTGATGCTTCTAAAGCCGCTTTTGAAACTGCTGATGCTAATTTAAAATCAGCACAGGATAATATTGATGCTTCTGATTACAATGCTAAAAGCGCAGAAGCCACCATGAAACAAGCCCAGGACAACCTGGTGAAAACAAGCGTACTCTCCCCTATTGACGGAGTTATAGTGGGACTCCTGGTGAAGCAGGGTGAACGGGTGGTAGGAACCGCCCAAATGGCAGGTACGGAAATGATGAGCGTAGCAGACCTTTCAAACATGGAAGCCGATGTGAACGTAAATGAAAATGATATTGTGAATGTTAAAGTGGGCGATACTGCCCTTATCGAAGTGGACGCCTTTGTCAATCGCAAGTTCAAAGGAATAGTGAGTAATGTTTCCAATTCAGCGAATGTAACGGCTAACGCAAGCTCATCTGTTGACCAGGTTACCAACTTCACTGTGAAAATTCATGTTCTTCCCTCCTCTTATACCGACCTGATGCCTCCCGGAACCAATGACTCTCCGTTTAAACCCGGCATGTCATGTACGGCAGATATACAGGTTAAATCAGGAAATCATTTATTGTCTGTCCCCATTGGTGCTGTTACAACCCGCAAAGGAAAGGGACTTTCGAGCGACACAAGCCGGGGCAAAAATAAAAACAGTAAGGGGCAGGTTGCTCCGCAGGATAGCGCGCACGAATGTGTTTTCCTTTACCAAAACGGGAAATGCAAAATGATGAGAGTAACCACAGGCATACAAGATGCCGATAATATTGAAATTAAAAGCGGCATAAAAGAAGGCGATGAAATTGTGAGTGGCCCATTCACAGCCGTTTCACAAGGCTTATTTGATGGCTCCGTGGTGAAAAAAGTAGATAAGAGCGAACTGTTTGCTGCGGAAAAGTAGTCTTTAGAATTATCTTATCAATTCCACAAACCCATCAAAGTTTACGTCCTTGTCGGCATAATCTGTCGCTTTTATTACATAGTAATAAGTCCCCGTAGATTCCATTGTTCCAGAGGGGCTCTTTCCGTCCCAGCCCGTAGCTTGGGAGTTGGATTCAAATACCCTTCTGCCCCAGCGGTCAAATATCTCCATATTAAAGGTCTTAATACTTGCCGACTGCACTAAAAATACGCTGTTGGGCCCATTCCCATCGGGCGTAAATACATTTGGTATTTTCACTTGTTCGGTTATGTACACATCTTTCATTATACTGTCTACACACCCCAAAGAATTGGTTACTACTAACGTAACCAGATATACTCCGGCCTGGGTATACAGGTGGGTAATGAGATTACTATCCATACTCGTTGATCCGTCTCCGAACTCCCAATAATAACTACCGGCATCACGGGTCAGTAAATCAAAACTGATTCCTCCGGGCACGGCTGCTGTATCCGGCCTCGGATAGAAGGAAGCAGGAGGTGCAGGAGTTATGGCTATCTCTACCGTATCCTGGATACTGGCCCCACAACTATCCGTTATGGTACAGATATATTCAAAAGGAGGTGCTTTAACCAGTAGGGGGCCCGGGCTGTCAGAAGTTACTCCATTGTTCCATGCATAGCTATAGGCTTTTGTCCCTCCATGGGCTGTCACACTTACTGTAGTTGTTCCGGGGGCACACAGGGCTATCGGGCCGTTTGAATAGGCCGTTAAAACCGAGGGTTGCGTAATACTTACCGATTGCTCGGCCTTACATCCATTCGTATCTATTATTGTTATCGTATACCTTCCCGCACTTAAACCCGTTGCCGCAGGACCCGTTTGTCCCCCGGGAGTCCAGGAATACCGGAAAGGGGCTGTTCCTCCATCTACAAATACCTGCGCACTGCCGCTATTACCCCCATTACATACCAAATTTTCTTTACCTGATATAGTAGCAGATATAGGAGTCAAAATAGGAATATAAATGGTTACGTTCCCTACACATCCATTCGTATCGGTGGCAATAACAGAATAGCTTCCCCCAGATAATCCGCTTACTTTGGCTGTAGTTTGCCGCGTAGGGCTCCAGGAATATGTATATGGGCCTGCTCCTCCGCTCGCACTCGCTGTGGCTGAACTCGTACTGCTTATACAATCTACTGTATAACTGGCTTTCACACTCAGGGGATTGGGCTGGGTGATGGTTACCTGTGCGGAACCTTTACATCCGCTGGCATCCGTAATGTTTACGAGGTAAGTGCCCATACTTAAGCCACTTGCTGTTGCGGTAGTCTGCCCTCCGGGGCTCCAACTGTATTTATAAGGACCCGTCCCGCCACTTGCACTCGCGGTAGCTTTTGCATTATTTCCGCCATTGCATATCTCATTGGTATTAGCTATTACGCCCGTTATAACAGTCGGCTGTGTCAGGGCAATGGACGTAGTATGACTACATCCATTCTTATCATTCACAGTCACCGTATAAAATCCGGCACTTAACCCGCTTACCTTCTGGGTCGACCCTCCACCGGGTGACCAGCTATACGTGTAAGTACCCACCCCACCACTCGCACTCGCTGTGGCAGTGCCATTGTTGCCTCCGTAACAGGTAACACCTGTTCCACTTGCGGTTACTCCCACGGCCGTTGGCTGGGTAATCGTAGCAGTTGTGGTATTCGTACATCCGTTTTTATCTATAGCTACCACCGTAAATGTACCTACTGATAAACCCGTAGCTGTAGCAGAACTACCGCCGGCAGGAGACCAGCTGAATGTATAAGGAGACGTCCCGCCCGATATAGAAGTCGTTATGCTACCCAGGTGATTGCCGTTGCAGGGCTCATTGGATAAGACAGTGGCTGTTAATCCAAGTGTATTACCAGTGAGAACGGTAGTGATGGCAGTATCATGGCAGGCTGCATCATTTATAACAGCCGTATAAGTTCCTGCACTTAACCCTGTAGCTGTAGCAGAAGTACTAACATTCGGAGACCAGGTATAGGTATATCCAGGGGTCCCGCCACTTACTGAAAAACTTATACTTCCCCCATTGTTATTTAAACAACTCGCATTAACCTTTGATGAGGAAACCGAAAGGCCTCCAACTCCTCCACAGAGCGGAGGGGGAATATCAACTAATACAAGTGTTAACCCCCCACATCCATTATTGGCCGGCGAAGAATTAGTGGCAGTGATAGTATAAGTGCCCGGGGTAGCCATGGCAGTATCAGCATGGCCCGCATCAATTCCATCTTCTGTATGTTCATTACCCAGGTAGGTAGCATTCGTCCAGGATATAGGATAAGAAGTAGGTTCGCCTTCATTAATTTCACAGGAGCAATAAATCATAGTATTAGGTATGGAAGTAGTGATGTTACCCGTTATGCTTCCTCCGGTTGTACAGGCAATCGTGTTTGTTGTGGCCGTAAGACTGCCAATAGTAATAGGATTGCCTGAACCACTTACATAGAACCCGGCAGCAAAGTTTGTATAATACCCTGAATTATATCCACTGGGAGAACAGGAGATACTGTAAGAACCCGCCGTAGCAGCACTATATGCATAGACATCTGCACACCCGGAATTACCGGTTATCGCATCACTGATAAAGGTGGCAGGATTACCATTCACAGTAACGGGGCCTTGCCCCGGGCCATTCCATCCATTGTAAGATATCATGATGAGCTCATTGCAATGTGATGTAGTAATAGTGAAGGTTGTATTACCTGCATTATTAACTACTCCCGCAGAAACAGCCACATCAAGCTTAACAGAGCCATAACATTGCCCTTTAAGAACAGTGACGGACGAGAAAAAAAATAATACAGCAAATAATAATGTAATTTTTTTCATAATAAAAGAACAATAAAATTATTACTCCAACCAAGAGCAACACAAATATAGCAATTTAATGTTACCTTTTTACCTTGTTCCAACCGGGTAGCCTTCAGTATACATTTCGTAACTAAAACGTATAATAGTTATGAGGGCTTTATCATTTTCCCTGTCTAATTCATTGGAAATAAGCCCTGTTTCATTATCGTGCATATATTCAATCTGATGTTGTTCTTTGCCTTCCTTCCAGATTTCTCTTTTCTCTATTTCTCCCCTGCCATTATATTCTATTTTGGCAGTATGGCTTGTTTCACCATTTGTATTTCCTGTGTTTGTATACCCGGCAATTCTTCCTAAACTATCATATTGAATAGTTATTTGTTCATAAAGCGAGCCCATAGCATAGCGGCAATCACGGCTTAAAAAGCGCTTATTGTCATCATATTGGGTAATTGTTTTCCGGAAGTATTGCTTGTCTTCATTATAGGCATATTGCTGAAGCTGTTTGGGATAGGCTATGTATGCAAAGCTGTCCGTCGAAATTATTTGCTGGCTGATTATTTTATAAACCCCTTCCTCGGTTAATTCGCCTGTTTCGTGAACATGCGTCTCCCGCTGCACCAAATGCTCTTTATTCCACGTATAATACCAGGTATCATAAAAATCTTCTACCTGCGAACGTTTGATAACTACATTTCCCGAAGCATCATAGTAGTACCTGCAATTTACTCCGGCATTACTGATACTATTCCTCTCACCCATCGAAACCGACTCAATCAATCTCCCTGCCGTATCAAATACATATTGCCGGATGAACCCCTCGTCTTTTATCGGATATCCGTCGGGCTTAGAGAAGAAGTGCATATTGATTTTGGAAATCCTTTCAGCTCTTATAACGCCTGTATTAAAAGAGGGTGTAATAATGGCATCTTCATCCTGGAATGGAACAAACTGGCAAAAAACATCCCCACAGGACATAACAAATACAACTGTCAATAATACCAATCTACGCAGACGCATCAAATTTCTTAATGACGTTAATTGCTTCTCCCGGCGATGACAATGGGAGCAAACATGTTCTGTTTTCGCAAACATATACAAGCGTCCTGTCTAAAGTGAACCTATCCCTGAGTAATTCTAAACCGGATGCTTCCTCTGCTCCTAATAAAACCATATTGGGAAGATATTCCTTATTTATTTTATCACGGAATGAGGGTGTTTGTTTTCCGGTTATAGCTACTTCATAAAACTTGGATTGAGTATGCAGCATCAGTATACCCCAATTCGTGTATCCCTGGGGATATCCCAACATATTTTCTTTAACCGTTAACAGCATTTTTTCAGCCATTTTAAGATACTCGTCTTTGCATAACAAATGTCCCAGCTTGTACAACACAATCGCCATCTCTGAATTAGATGCAGGTATTACATTATCTGTCATTTCTGCTTTTCGCACAATAATGGCTTCCTGCCTGCTGTGAGTATAATAAAACAAGCCCTTGGCAGGTTCATAAAAATCTTCTATTGTATAGGCGGCCAATTTCTCTGCAATTCTCAGCCACTCTTCGTCGAAAGTGGCTTCATATAAGGCAATGAAGGCACTTATAATAAAGGCGTAATCGTCTAAGAAGCCCTCTATATATCCCTTCCCCTGCTTATAACTGTGCCATAAACTTCCATCTGGTTTAATTAATTTATTTTTAATAAAATTAGCGTTGTCAATCGCACTATTTAAGAATATGGCGTCGTGAAAAGCTTTGTATGCATCCGTGAGTCCCTTTACCATAAGCCCATTCCAGGAGGCAAGTACTTTATCGTCTAACAGGGGTGGAACTCTTTTTTCACGTCTTTCACTTAAAATATTTAACCAATTTTCCTTCTTTTCGAGCAGTTCCTCTATAGAAATATTATGTTCAACACAAACCTCCTCGTCGGTCCTTTTTCGTTGAAGAATATACTTTCTATCTTCCCATACTTCTTCTTCCTCTATTGAATAATAAGAAGAAAACAATGGAAAATCATTTCCGAGCAATTCCTCCAACTCATCTTCTGCCCACACATAATACTCACCCTCTATACCCTCAGAGTCCGCATCCATAGCACAATAGAACGCTCCCTCAGGAGAAGTCATTTTATCGTTTATAAAGGTAAAAATACCATATACGGTATCTTTATAAAGTTCACGGTGGTTATTTTTATACCCATTAGCATAAAGCGACAGCAACTGCGCATTGTCATACAGCATCTTTTCAAAATGAGGTGCTTTCCAAAATGAATCGGTGGAATAACGGGCAAATCCTCGCCCCACCTGGTCATATATACCGCCCATAGCCATTTTATCTAATGTAAGATATACATGGTCTTCTATGGGAGCAGATTCTTCCATGCGCCCCATATTTTTCAATGTATAACTATAATACAAAAGATATTCATAGTTAGTAGGCATGGGAAATTTAGGGGCATAATTATATCCCCCAAAAACCTTGTCAAATGAGGCTTCAATCTTGTCGGTAAACTCAATAAGAAACTCCATATCCTTCTCCAGTTGGCCTGTTTTTGCATCCGGCAACAGTGAAATAGAAAGAATACCTTTCTCCAACTCTTCTGAAAGTTCACGTACTTTTTCAGGCTCTTTGCGGAAGAGGCTATCAAGATTAATCAACAGTTGAAGCCAATTATTTCGTGGGAAATAAGTACCACCATACACAGGTTTTCCATCAGGCAGGGTAAAGCAATTAAGGGGCCATCCACCCCTTCCTGAAAGTACATTTATAGCATCCATGTATAGCATATCTACCTCCGGATGCTCCTCCCTGTCTACTTTCACGCAAACATACTGTTCATTCATCATGGCTGCCACTTCGGCATCCTCGAATGATTCTCTTTCCATCACATGGCACCAATGGCAGGCAGAATAGCCTATACTGACAAGAAGTAGCTTTTTCTCTTTTTTTGCTTTTTCAAAAGCCTCATCGCCCCATGGATACCAGTCAACGGGGTTATGCGCATGCTGCAAAAGATAAGGGCTGCTTTCGTTGATTAAGCGGTTAGTATGTTCTTTGGTATTCATTTTCCCAACGAATTTTGCGAAAGTACCACTTTCTAACAACTATGCTTGATAGGAATGTTATCAAAATAAAAAAGTTCCGGCATTGCTACCGGAACTAACACATAAAACATATAACAGAACCACTATCTTACAGCCCAAGTCCGCTCTCTGGGCGGGAAGCTCCACTGCTCCTTCTTCCGAAGAGATGCAGCCCGTGCCCCCTGGTAACTGATGCATATCGCCTGGTTCCAAAGTTCCGTAATGACCTCTTTTGGTCTTTTTGGGCCTTAACTACCTGTGAATTGTCGAGAGATGCGACATACCTTCTGCCACTTTTAGCAAAGGCTGACACGGAGATACCGATAACGAGAAGTAAACATGCTAACTTTTTCATTTTGTTTGGTTTTTAATTGTTGTGTTGATATTTGGGATTCTAAATTATTTTCTTGAGGCCTTTTCTTTTTAGTTTAACATGCACGCAACGCTTCAATTTCTTATGTTCTTTTTTTATTCTTTTAGTCATGGCTTAAAGTTTGAATGCGGGACATTGTACGCCCCCGGTTTTTATTTTGTTTCAGAAAATCTGTTTTCAGATATAAAAAAGCAAAAATAACCATCTCGTAACATATTGTTAATTTGCGTGTTATAAAACAACACGGTATGTTTATAACTTAGCTCAAAGAGCAAGCCTCTCAATCAAAAAATAACAGCTCACAAACCTTTACCCTGAGCTTTTGGTTGTTGTTTTCGTTGTGCTTTAGCGTAATGGCTATTTATCAAAGATGAATACCTGCGCTTAGTTTGAAAATCTTTGGTTTGTTTGTCCATTCCCCTTTCCGACTTCTTAATGGAAGAATTAGACACCGCAGGGCTTTTTTTATCTCCCGAAAAAGCGTAAAGCATTCCGGAAAATAAACAAATCAGTAGGAACAACACTGGCTTTTTCATAATGATGGATTTTAAGAATTAAATGACTCAGGTAGTTTCTCATCATTATATATGGGTTCTATATTATTTTACGTTTTATTGTAAATTTTGTTTCCTTAACTATTTCTTCCACTCCAGCATATTGTCTTCATTATATACTAATTTCTCATTATCAATCAGCCATTGTAAGGTTTTCAAAACTTTATCTTCCCGTATTTGTTTAACCGCATGAACCAGGGCCGAAAGTGATAAAGGTTCTTTATGCAGGGCTCCTTTTAGCTGTTCAGCTATGGTGTGAAATTCCAGGTCGCTTAACTCTAATTTATTTCTTTCTATACACACATCGCAAATGCCGCAGCGGATAGTTTCCGTTTCACCAAAATAAGCAAGCAGCATCTCGCTCCTGCATTTATGTGTACTGGTAGCATAGTGGATAAGCCACTCCATACGTTTAAGCGCCCGTTCTTTCAGGTCTGTATAATTTTGTTTCGAAATATGCAGGCTGTTGATGGGATGGCAATCATCCAGGTAAATTAATTGTGGCTTGTCCGACTGCGGTATATAGGATATAATCCCCTTTTTATCCAGGCGTTGTAAAAGGTCTGTCACTTCGTTTATGCTAAGTGTAGAGCGCTTTGCAAGGTCATATTCTTTTATATTTATATACCCGTCAAACAGCCCGTCGTAAGAGCGAAGGAGTAGTTTTATAAATGCATCATACGCCGGAACTTCCACCTGGTAACGGTATACATCTTTAGGAGCTATAAGCATATGAATCCGTGAAGGGCGGTAGAATGCTTCCGTTATCATCACATAGTTTTCCCTTTCAAGAAATTTTATGCTGCCCATAACAAGTACAGGTTCTAATGAATATGCCGAACAAAACTCATTCAATGAAAAATCAAATGCAACTCCTTTCCCGCTGCCCGGAACCATCTTATAAAATGAGCACAGCGCAGCATACACCTTTTTAATATCATCAGGGATAGGAAAAGAATGTGTAATTGCTCTTTCCAAATGGAGCCTGTCAGCCTCATTATAAAGCAATACCGCGTATGCACGTTTTTCATCCCTGCCTGCCCTTCCGGCTTCCTGGAAATAGGCTTCAAGGCTATCGGGTAAATCAAGATGAACAACAAAGCGTACATGTGCTTTATTTATTCCCATGCCAAAAGCATTGGTACAAACCATCACCCGTGTTCCATCTTTCAGCCATGACTCCTGGCGTTTGCTTCTTTCCTCAAAACTTAATCCGGCATGATAAAAATCGGATGAAATGCCTTTTTGTTTCAGCATATCCATTACTTCTTCAGCTTTTCTCCTGCTTCGCACATAAATAATTCCCGAACCCGGAACATTATTTAATATGCTAAGAAGACGGGGCGTTTTTACTTCTTCTTTCAGCACCACATAAGAGAGATTTTTCCGCTCGAAACTTACTCTTAATACATTTTCACTTTTAAACTCCAGCTTTTGCTGGATATCTTTTGCAACTTCCGCTGTGGCAGTAGCAGTAACCGCCAAAATAGGAACATCGGGGAAAAATCGCCGCAATTCAGCAATTTTTAAATAGGAAGGACGAAAATCATAGCCCCATTGCGAAATACAGTGTGCCTCATCCACGGCAATAAGATTCACATTCATTTGCTGGAAACGGGCAATAAATAGCTCTGTATCCAGCCTTTCAGGCGAAACATAGAGAAACTTCATGTTCCCATGAATACACTTGTCAAGAATAATATCAATTTCGCGGGAGATTAAGGAAGAATGTACCATAGTAGCCCTGATGCCCTTGTGGGTAAGGAATTCTACCTGCTCGTTCATGAGCGCTATAAGAGGGGAAATAACCAGGCAGATGCCTTCTTTCATCAATGCCGGAACCTGGTAACAAATAGACTTCCCCCCGCCCGTAGTTAATAAAGCGAGCGTATCCTTCCCCTCTACTACCGAATTTATAATTTCCTCCTGCATGGGGCGGAAATGGCTATAGCCCCAGTAACGGGTCAATATTTGCTGAATCGGCTCCATGAATTGAAATTTCTTTTTCGGATTTTACCTCTTTGCCTGCATCACTATTACCATCATATAAATGAGTGGAACAGAGTTAAGGAACAAACTTGTTATCAGAAGCCCTGTAGGTGCCTGTTTTATCTCATAGCGCTGCACGGCAATAATGTGTAAACACCCTAGTATAAAGCCAACAAATCCGGCTGAAAGAGCCACTAAAATAAATACCGGCTTTGCCATGGTAAATGCACAGCATATGGCTGCAACCGTACCAAACACCAAAGAAACAGGAAAAGCTCTTTCAAGAATCTTTTTCATATTACTGATGGGCAAAGGTTCTTTCTTTGCCTGTTACCAAAGGTTCATACTTCATCGCTCAAATACCAGTTTACCCTCCCCTATTAAGCTTCCGTTTAATCCGGTAACCCTGTAGAAATATATTCCCTCCGGTTTAGAACTCATATTAATTACATTGTCCCCCTTGACTTGGTTCAGGCTCTCAACTGATACCCTTTGCCCTATCGCATTATATATTTCAATAACTGGCTGGGATACCGAAACAAGTCCGGTATTACTAATAGTAACTGTAAATTTTCCCGTCGTCGGGTTAGGATAGATACTAATACCAGGAGAGTTATTGCTAATAGTATTTATCCCTGCTGTAGAAGTTATGGTAACACAAGTACTTTGGGTGCATCCATTAGCATCGATTATGTTGCAACAATAAGTTCCTTTACATAGTTCTATAATACTATCTGTCATGGCACCGCCGGGTGTCCAGGAATAAGTATATGGGGCCGTACCTCCGCTCATCGTTATTTTGGCAAAGCCGTTGCAACCCCCCGTATCATTTATAGCCGTTGACTGGTAGCTTAAAACTGCCGGCTGGGTTATGGTTACATTGGATGTTTGCACGCAACCATAGGAGTCAACTATCACTACCGTATATGTACCGGGGCTTAATGTAGAGCCTGTTGCAACACTGGTTGAACCCGACGACCAGGAATAAGTATAGGGAGATATACCTCCTGTAAAGGTTACCGTAGCGTTCCCATTATTATCGCCGTTGCAAAGTACATTTTGGGTGGCCGTTGCTGAAACATTACCCAGGCTGCAAGGCACACGCACTTTCCGTATAACATTATTGTTCTGGTCGGCAATATACAGGTTACCCACAGCATCCAATACAACTCCCGCAGGCACATTTAATTCAGCAGCAGTAGCAGGTCCACCATCGCCACTATAGCCAAATCCTAATGAGTGGTTTCCGGCGTAAGTGCTTATTATTCCCGAAGTATTTACCTTGCGTACCCCATTATTTTCATCGCCAACATAAAAGTTTCCGGAAGCATCTGCACAAACTCCCAAGGGGAAACCTAATTCTGCCGAAGTGGCAGCTCCCCCATCCCCGGTATAGCCGGGCCCATAACTATGATTTCCGGCAACCGTGCTTATTATTCCCAAAGTATTCACTTTGCGGGTAACGTAATTATTATTGTCAGCAATATAGAGGTTACCCGAACCATCAAAGCCAATTCCGTCCGGTAAATACAATTCGGCTGCAGTAGCTGCGCCCCCGTCTCCACTATAGCCTCCTTTATGATTTCCCGCATAGGTGCTTATAATTCCTGAAGTATTTATCTTGCGGATAACATTGTTGGTTTCATCAGCCACGTAAACATTACCCGATGCATCTACAGCCACTCCTGTCGGAGCATCCAGTTCGGCTGCAGTGGCTGCACCTCCGTCCCCGCTATAACCCGCACCATAGGAAAAATTCCCGGCAATCGTGCTTATTATTCCCGACGTATTTACTTTACGTATAACATTATTATTCAGGTCGGCAATATATACGTTCCCGGAAGCATCTACTGCAGCAGCAGACGGCAGATAGAGTTGGGCCCCGGTAGCAGGCGATCCGTCACCACTATATCCATGCCCAAACGAATGATTTCCCGCAATGGTGCTTATTGTCCCCGAGGTATTTATCTTGCGGATAATATTGTTGTCCTGGTCGGCAACATAAATATTGCCTGTTTTATCCACAGCAACTCCTGTAGGGTTATATAATTCAGCAGCTGTGGCTGCGCCCCCATCCCCGCTGTAACCATGCCCATAAGCATGATTTCCGGCAATAGTGGAAATATTTTGTGCGGAAACTAAAAACGACAAATTAAATGTACAAATTGAAAGTATAAGTAGCTTTTTCATATTGAATGTTTTTAAATCGAATCCAAAGATATGAAAACTATGTATTCTCAATTTCTACTTGTCTGAAAAAATATGTCACGGTGCAATATATTTCTAACCCCAAGTTAATCTGTTTGTTCCCACTTTTATGTCACGGTGCCTTTTCAACCCCACCCCCTTGAAGGGCTTTAATGTACATTATTAAAAAATACGTAAATAATTATATTTCAGGTGCTTTATGGTCAATAATTTGTATTGTAAATGGTATACACTTATATAACAAAAAGATATGTCACGGTGGTCAAAAAAATACGTCATGGTAAAAAGCCACATTAAGTACCTGGTTTTTTGAACCTACTACCTTTACGTCACATTGCCCGTTTCGTGAAAAACCATGACATAACGGTTTTTGAAAAAGACAAAAAATCGCAACAAAAATTGCAGTATTATAGTACTTCCAGTTTGCCGGTTTTCAGTCTTGCACCATCTACTAAGAGACTATAAAAATAGATTCCTGACGGAAGCCCTGACCTGTCTATTTTAACACTGCCTTCATTAGCTTTTAAGCCGATCGTTTTAACAACTTTGCCCATAATGTCATACACTACTATGTTTGCACTGTTAAAATTCTTAATGGCCGAAAAGTCATAGGTAATAGTTGTAATTAAAGAATACGGATTGGGATAAGCAGATAAGATGAATACGCCCTCTGGTTCATTAACAGAAGCAACACCATCGGAAAGCCCGCACATGGTTAACGCATTAAAAGCATCCAGCTTTCCGTAGCCCCAATTATAGTTAGGGATCTGGGAAGCAGGCCCTGTAAATCGGTCATTATAAGCGGTTGATACTATGCAATACCTAACGTTTGCAGCCGTCGCCGTCGGGTTCTTACATAAATATAAACCTGCCGCCGAAGCCACCATAGGCGATGCCATGGAAGTACCGCCATCAATATCGTGGCAGGCAAGACTATCGGTGCTTGTATTGCATGCCGCCAGACAAGTTGGATAAGCAGACAGCGTAAACCCGCCGGGAGCAGCAATATCGGGTTTCATCAAAGTATAATTGCGTGTCGGGCCCCGGCTCGAAGCATATACAAAGGCATTGGGGACATCGGCTGTATTGCTGTTCTTTTGTATAGAATGGGTAATACAATCAACATAAGTAAGGCGGTTAAAATAATTTTGAACGGTGATAATGTGCGGAGAACATTGGTAGCTGGTACAAATAGTCTCCAACGTATCAGGCTCTTTATACTTTTTTATTCCGGGATATGTTGCCGGATTTATATTCAATCCACTTAGGTCTACTACCCCATTAATGGAGCCATAATCCCATATATCATACCTCCCTGCTCCGGTTGCCTCAAATCCCCAGTAATAAGATGTAGAATCAGGTGCAATTTGAAATTCCAGCGAATAACTGCCTTTCGCGTATGTCTCCCCATAGCTGTTAATTACCCCTAACCGTTGCCCATGCGAATTATAGACACTGGTTGATTGGGAACCCATAAACTTCAAAATAGTAGAATAGGTCTTTATAGTATCTCTTTCCGTATAGCTGCCCGGGGAAACTTTATCGCACCTGATTTTAAATTTAATATTTCTAAAATCCGGCTGGTTGGCAAAAATGGGGATGTCTGCATATTTCAATCCAGCATCGTAAGCAAACCAGGTAAATGTAGTATCACCGCCGGTAAGCGAATCATGAACATGATATGGAACCCCTTCATTGCCTGCTGCAGCTACAAAAACCCTGCCGGGCTGTTTAGCCATTATCATGCTATCTACCATTTCTCCCTGCAAATCGGAGTCATCATGTGAACCATCATAAGCTCCCAGGCTTGCATTCAGAACACATGGCTCTTTCAGGCTATCGGCACAAGTAAAAATATAATTCACAGCATCTGTAAACATGGTAGGAGTTTGATTGCTGAAATTATATGCTACTGCAATAATGTCCGATTTAGGGCAACCGCCCATTTCATGTCCATTGCATTTGGCATTCCCACAGGCAATTCCGGCGACATTAGTTCCATGGGAATCATTACAACTGGCGGCATTGGTTCCGTCACCATTATCCAATTGCTTCTTATTCCAGGCCTGGCCATAGCCCCATGGCAGCGGCGTATACAACACGCTGAAAGATTGTGTCATATCCCAATAGTATTGTACCCTTGTACCACCCGCACTATCGGAAAAATCAGCATGTTTATAATCAATCCCGGTATCAATAAACCCAATTACTATTCCCTTGCCGGTATATGCCTGCGGAAGCGGAGAATCTCCCTGTAGTATTTGAATAATATGGTTTTTTACATTCGATGAATCATCCATCTCACGCATCCGCTGCGGAGCCCCCTCCATACAAATGACATTTGCACTTTCATTAAAACTGGAAAGGGCACTCACCGGAAGAACAATGGCAGCAATACTTCCGTATGAGTATTTAAATGTCCCTCCGCTGGCTTGCACCAGTTTTTTTATGCCCGGAATATTTCCCTTTATGAGCATCGGAAGCATCAGGTTTCCGTCAATTACCCCGGTAGTATATAAATCTGCTTTGGACGAGAGAAAGAAATCCATCTTGGTATTTTGTTGCCCAACAGATACAGTGTAAATAAAAATGGCTGTAATAAATAGTATTTTCTTCATAGGGCTTGCTGTTGTAGTTTCGTAAAGATATAAAAAAATCAAAGAAAATAGGTATATTATCAAATGGTTAACTATTCCTTACCTGATATTCTGCAAAAAAGTCTATTTTTGCCCCCTCAAAAAAGTAAAAAGATACATGGTACATAAAAATGACGGCCTTCTGAATGTAGAACAAAGATGGGAACGCATCGAAAACTACATGGATGAAAATAAAAAAATGGTAACAACTATATCGCTGGTTGTAGCTTTGTTAATAGGAGGTTTTGTAACTTTCAAATACTGGTATGTTCCCTCGCAGGAGCAGGATGCGGAAATGGCTATGAGAAGGGCCCAGACTTATTTTGCCATTGATTCTGTAAACAAGGCAATAAAGGGCGATGGGGCTAACCTGGGATTCCAGGATATAGCCGACCAATACAATTGGACTCCGGCAGGGCATTTAGCCAATTATTATCTCGGATTATGCTATTATCAAAAGGGAGATTACCAACAAGCTATCGATAACCTGGATAAGTTTAATGCTAACGATGTTCTTGTTAGTGCCAATGCTGCCGGTGTAGAAGGAGATGCAGAGATGCAATTGAACAATACAGATAAGGCTATTGAGTATTACATGGAAGCAGTAAAGCGGAGCAATAATGACTATACGGCTCCCACGTACCTGAAGAAAGCTGCACAGGCATACGAAACAAAAGGTGATTATGCCAATGCACTGAATCTATATCAAACTATCCAAACACAATACTATAATTTTGCCCAAGCAAACGATATAGAGAAATATATTGCAAGAGCGCAGGCAAAAGCAGGAAAATAAGGCAGGATGGCCACCCGTAAAACAAATCAAAAAAATAGTTTAGAAAAATATACCGGCAACAAGGTAACTGTTTGCATAGTTGTTTCCCAATGGCATAAAGATATTACCGATGCCCTGATTGAAGGCGCTTTCATACAGTTTGAAAAAGCGGGAGCAGACAAATTTGAAATAACATTGTTAAATGTTCCCGGAAGCTATGAGCTGCCTCTTGGCGCGCAATGGGCAATCAATAGCTATACCCCTGATGCCGTAATTTGCCTGGGATGTATTATCAAGGGAGAAACCCCACATTTTAATTATATTTCGAAAGCAGTAGCAGATGGAATTATGCAATTGAATTTGAAATATAATATTCCGGTTATATTTGGCGTTCTAACTACTAATACGGTAAAACAAGCCAAGCAAAGGAGCGGAGGCAAACACGGAAATAAAGGTTCAGACGCAGCCATAGCTGCTATTGAAATGGTTGAACTAAGTAACAAACTGAAAAAAGAATATGCCGCAAAATCATAACGATATTGCCGATTTTTCTTCCATCTTTGAAAAGCAAATGAAGCCCGTCCCGGGAGTTGTACTGTTGGCAGAACCCTTTATGGAAAGTGCTGAATTCAGGCGCTCCGTAGTATTATTAACCGAACACAACGAAAAGGGTACAATGGGTTTTATTCTGAATCGTAAACTCACCATTAAACCTACGCAAGCTATAGACGATTTCCCCGAGTTTGAAGATTCTCTTTTTTATGGAGGGCCTGTAAGTACAGAATTGCTGTTCTATATACATACCCTTGGCCATTTACTTGAAGGAAGCATTGAAATTATGGATGGCATTTATATGGGCGGCGACTTTGAAACACTGAAAGAACTTCTTAAACTTGGCAAAGTAAAAAGCAAACAAATACGCTTTTTTGCAGGTTATGCAGGCTGGACCGCAGGACAATTGAAAAGTGAATTGAAGCAACACTCATGGATTGTAGCCTCTGCCAGCAAAAATCTGGTGATGAAGGATAATAGCAACCTTTGGAAAAACATATTAAAAGACCTCGGTGGTAAATACTCCATGATTGCCGACTTCCCGGAGGACCCCACACTTAATTAAGGAAAGTGAATTTTCTTGCTCACATTTATTTAGCGGGAAAAGACGAAGAACTTATAGTTGGAAATTTTATTGCCGATTCAGTAAAAGGCAATAAGTACCTCGATTATTCTGAAAAAATTAGTAAAGGCATATTAATGCATCGGGCCGTCGATTATTTTTCAGACAACAACCCTGTTTATCTTAGGAGTGTACACCGTTTACAACAAAGCTATGGAAAGTATTCCGGCATCATAATGGATATGTTTTATGATTACCTGTTAGCCAATAATTGGAGCATGTTTGCTTCTGTTGATTTAAAAGAGTTTTGCAAGGATGCCTATGCAATCTTATCTTCTCATAAGCATGTTATGCCAGAGGAAAGCCGCACCATACTTACCTATATGATGAAAAATGACTGGCTTTACTCCTACCGGAAAACAGAAGGAATAAGAGAAGCATTAAAAGGCATGTCACAGCGTATGAAATATTATTTCCCCATGGATAAAGCGCTTAATGAATTGGAAAAGGATAAACACCTTTACAACAGTGATTTTGTAGAGTTTTTCCCTTTGCTTATCCGCCATACTGAACTTTACAGAACGTTGTAATTAATAAAACACAGGCAGTGTGTATACATTGTTAATATGTTAATAAAATTTACCAAATAAATTTTATTACCTTCTTTGAAAAACCTATAAATTTGCGGGGAATTAAAAAAACCCACCAAACCATGAATTCCCTTCGTTTTAAGGCCTTACAAGAAGCAATAGCCAGGCAACCTATTGATGTGGAACTTCCTTCCAATAGAGTATCCGATTTTTTCGGAATCAATGTGTTTAGCTATGATGTAATGCAAAAATACCTTTCTGAAAGTGTTTTTAAAACCCTTAAAGCAGCTATTGATTCCAACACCTCAATTGACAGGCCAACAGCTGATGAGGTTGCTATAGCCATGAAGACATGGGCGCTCGATAAGGGGGTTACCCACTATACACACTGGTTTCAACCACTCACAGGAGCTACCGCAGAAAAGCATGACGTTTTCCTGGATGTAGTGGATGGCAAAGCAATAGAAAGATTTGGGGGTGGCCAACTTGTTCAACAGGAACCTGATGCATCCAGCTTTCCAAGCGGTGGAATCCGGAGCACTTTTGAAGCAAGAGGATATACCGGATGGGATCCCTCCTCCCCTGCTTTTATCTTTGGAAAAACGCTCTGTATCCCTACGATATATATATCATATACCGGTGAGGCGCTGGATTATAAGACGCCTTTACTTAAAGCCTTAAATGCACTTAATAAAGCAGCCGTTCCAGTATGCAACTATTTCGATAAAAATGTAAAAAAAGTAATCGCTACTCTTGGCTGGGAACAGGAATATTTCCTGGTAGATGAGATATTATTTAGTGCCCGCCCCGATTTAGTTCATTCGGGAAGAGCTTTGTTTGGTGCCAATCCGGCAAAGGGCCAGCAGTTGGAAGACCATTACTTTGGCTCCATCCCGGAAAGAGTGAATGAATTTATGCGTGATTTTGAAACTGAATCTTACAAACTCGGTATCCCTATAAAAACAAGGCATAATGAAGTGGCTCCAAACCAATACGAGGTCGCTCCTATTTTTGAGGAAGCCAATATTGCTGTCGACCATAATCAATTATTGATGGATTTAATGGACAAAGTAGCCCGCCGCCATCACTTGAGAGTACTTTTTTATGAAAAGCCCTTTGCAGGTGTAAATGGCTCGGGCAAGCACAACAACTGGAGTATGGCAACCGGTAGCGGTAAGAACCTTCTTAGCCCCGGCAAAACTCCGGAAACAAATCTCCAATTCCTCACTTTCTTTGTTAATACGATTAAGGCTGTTTATGACAATGCAGATATATTGAGAGCCAGCATAGCTTCTGCAGGCAATGAGCACAGGCTTGGGGCTAATGAAGCTCCACCGGCTATTATATCTGTATTTATTGGGGAACAGCTTACAAAAGTTCTGGATGGCTTCGAAAAGAAAGTAAAAGGTGGAAAGTCTTCTGAAAAGAAATCCATCAAGCTGGACATTGGCCATATTCCGGAGTTAACACTTGACAATACGGATCGTAACCGTACTTCTCCTTTTGCTTTTACTGGCAACAAATTTGAATTCCGTGCAGTAGGCTCTTCGGCCAATTGTGCCCAGGCCATGCTTGTACTTAATGCCATTGTAGCCGACCAGCTTACCAAGTTCAAAGCAGAAGTAGATGGACTGATTAAGAAATCGACTTCAACGGAAGATGCTATCATTCAAACATTACGTTCCTATATAACAGCTTCTGCAAATATTCGTTTTGAAGGAAATAACTATAGCAAAGAATGGGTGAAAGAGGCTGCAAAGCGCGGATTGCCTAACATTCAAACAACTCCGGAAGCTTTAGAAGCATTTGTAACCAATAAGGCTATAAAGCTTTTCGAAACACAATCTATCTTTTCGAAGCGGGAACAAGAGGCTCGCCATGAAATACAGGCAGAAATCTACACAAAGAAAATCCAGATTGAATCAAGAATAATGGCAGATATGGCGCTTACCCAAATTATACCAGCTGCTTTAAAATATCAAAATCTACTTATCACCAATGTAAAGGGCATAAAGGATATATTTACTACCAGCAGGTCATTGGCGGGTGTTGAGGTAAAAAGTAAAGCTCTTGCCGAAAGCATGCAGGACGGAGGGCGTTATGAAGACATTGCTGATTCACAAATCGCTATGATTAAGGAAATAAGCGAAAGGGTATCTATCATACGAAACCGTACAGAACAAATGATAGAGGAACGTAAAAAGGCTAATAAAATTGAGGATGCAGCGGCAAAAGCTACTGCATATTGCCACAATGTTAAGGCTTGTTTCGACGAGATCAGGTACCATGCCGATAAGCTGGAAATGCTTGTTGATGATTCCATTTGGCCATTCCCTAAGTACCGTGAACTGTTATTTATCAAATAAAAATAATTCATTTTTTAGGCTTGTTTGTTAATTTCTTTCTATATTAGCAGCCGTAAAACATAAAAGCTATACATTTATGAAAAGATTAAAATCTACTTTATTCTCTTGCTTCCTCCTATCTTTTATTGCCTTCTCCGCCTCAGCTCAAAAGGGTTTTGTAAAGAGTGCCGATAAGGCATTTAAAAGCAAAGAATATTACAATGCTATTGAACTTTATAAAAAGGCATCCTCGCAAAATCTCAGAAAAGGAGATAAAGCACGGGTTATCTTTCAAATTGCTGAGTGTTACCGTTTAACCGGTGATGTTAAGCAGGAAGAGCAATGGTATTCCAAAGCAATTAAGGCCAGCTACGATGATGCTGTTGCTATTCTTTATATGGCAGATGCCCAGATGATGATGGGAAACTATGATGATGCATTGGCTTCATACCAAAGCTATCGTCAAAAAGTTCCTTCTGACCCAAGAGGCGCTACCGGAATTAAATCTTGCCAGCTTGCCCAGCAGTTAAAAAGCTCTCCAACCCGCTATGTGGTTACAAATATGGCACAGTTGAATACAAAATTTGAAGACTTCTCTCCTGCCTACTCCGACAGAAGATTAGATGAAATTGTATTCACCTCTACCAGGCCCGGAGCTACAGGTGATAGAATGGATGCAGGCTTAGGACAAAACTTTTCAGATATTTTTATAAGCAAATTGGATAAGAATGGTAAATTCAGTGCTCCTTTGCCACTGCCGGCGCCCGTAAATACTCCCGACAATGAAGGTTCTGCCATATTTGACAAGACTTTCAAAACAATGTATTTTACCCGTTGCTCTGTGGTAAAGAATAAACCCGAAAAATGTAAAATTTATTCCGCTGATCGCAGAGGTAATAACTGGACTGAACCTGTACTGCTTAATTTTCAGGTAGACAGCATTACCTATGGACATCCTGCAATTACGGATGATGGTATGACAATTGTATTCTCTTCCGATATGCCGGGCGGACAAGGGGGACATGATTTATGGATGAGCCATTTTACAAAGAAAACTAAATCATGGGGAACACCTGAGAACCTCGGCCCCGAAATTAATACTCCGGGAGAAGAAGTTTATCCATACATACATGCAGATGGTTCATTATACTATTCTTCAGACGGATTACCTGGAATGGGTGGCTTAGATATTTTCCATGCTGTAAAAACCGGTAACAATAAATGGGTAAAACCTGCTAATATGGGCTCTCCTATTAATTCGGAGGGTGATGACTTTGGAATAATATTTGAAGGAACCCGCGACAGGGGCTACTTATCCTCAAATCGTCCTGGAGGAAGAGGAAGTGATGATATTTATTCATTTTATATGCCTCCTATTCTTTTCGTTATTGAAGGAACCGTTTATGATGAAGATTCCCACTTAGGTATCAATGGAGCTACCGTCCGCATGGTTGGTTCAGATGGTTCTGATGTTTCCCAGAAAACAGATGCACAAGGCCATTATATGTTTGGAGCTTTAGGTGCCAATGACCGGTATGTAAAAATTAATACCTCCTATATTCTTTCCTCAAGTGCTGTTGAATTAAAATACCTTTCCAGCGACGAGAGAGCGAACGAAACTACGGTAGGAAAAACCGAATCGGAAACATTTGAACATGATTTCCAATTGAAGAAGCCTTCACCTGTAGTTGAACTCCACTTCCCGGCTGTTTTATATGATTTGGACAAAGCAACTCTTCGTCCTGAATCAAAGGACTCCCTCAATTTCCTTGTTAGATTATTGAATAATAATCCGACAATTGCTATTGAATTGGATGCCCATACTGACCAGCAAGGTGATTTTAACCATAACATTAAGCTTTCACAGGCAAGAGCGCAATCCTGTGTAAATTATTTAATTTCCCAGGGTATTGATTCTGCACGTTTAACTCCTAAAGGATGGGGATTTACCAAGCTGCTTATTACGACTAAACAAGTAATGGCACAAAGGGATAAGAAAAAACGTGATTCTCTATATCAAATCAACCGTCGTACAGTTTTCAAAATTTTAAGATGGGATTATGCACCTAAAGGCCATATGATGAGTGTGAATGACAGCCTGAAAGCGAGAATGGCACAAAGTAATGCCAAGGTAACCGGCCAAGAATCGGATACTGCCGCTGCTCCACCTGTTCCTGAAGAAGAAAGACAGCAAAGTGCGCCTGCAAAGGGCAATAATGCTCAGGCTCCTAATAAACAGGTACCTGCTCCTACTCCTCCGGCAAATACACCTCCTAAGAGCAACGCAACAAAACCTAAGAACTAATAGTAGTTCTTAGACATGTGAGCATAAAAAAACCGGTAGATAATACCGGTTTTTTTTATGTATTGAGGTGGCTGTTAACAGCCACATGAACCGCCTCTATTTTTCCACTCCTCTTTAAACTTAGCTCTTTCTTCTTCAGACATACCCATCCATTTCTCTTTCCAACGATGCCCATAAAATCTACCTCTTCTGCAACCACAGCCGCGCTTAAAGCCTCCCATTCCAAAGAGAATCTTGGAAAGGACTAGCAACTCAATTGCCTTCCAGAAGGTGATTGCCCCTAGCTTGAAAACAGCAGGCATCACACAATTCCAAAGAAGCATTACCAAAAAACCAAAGATAAGTATGCCTATAATAGCAAAGAGTACGCACAGGTACCACCGCCTTCTGCACCAGTGGTCGCATTTTTTGTCTATCATTTCTTTTTCCTCGTACATGGTTTTATATAATTAATGCGTTAATAATTCGGTATAAAGAGAATCCAGCTTTTTGCGCAGGTGCAACACTGCATAACGCTTGCGCGATATGAGTGTCTTTATGCTTTCACCGCTCTTTTCAGCAATTTCTCTAAATGTTTTATCTTCCAATTCGTTTTGCACAAATGCATCTTTCTGTTCTTTAGGCAACTCATCAAGGGCTTTAACAAACTCGTCCCAAAACACCCTTTTCAACTCTTCATCTTCGGGATCCTTAAAGTCGGAAAGAAGAATATCTTTATAGTTGATTTCACCGTCTTCATCCTCATAAACAAAATCATCCAGGGAAGTTGGTTTCTGTTTACGGTAAAGGTCTGTTATCCTGTTGCGTGCCACAGTAAAAAGCCACGAGCCAACTTGTTCGATAGGTTCCGCCTCGCTTACATTGCTTAACCTGAACCATACATCTTGTAAAATATCCTGGGCATCCTCTTCACTCTTTACCCTACTTCGGATAAAGGAGAACAGACGATTACCATAATCCTGTACAGCCTGTATTATATCTACCCCGGGTTGCTCTCTAACTCCTACAGCTAACATATTTGTGCTTTTGTTCCTTAGACGCTCCATATTATTTTATGCTTTAAATATACAATAATCAGTTTAAAGAGCAGCACACAAAAAGCATACCAATCAGGTTCTTTGCCAAATATGGTATATGGATTACAAAAACGTCAAATATCTCTACATTTATTTGAAAACCAAATAATAGGATGATGTAAATTTTGTCATTTTTGTAGAAATACCCGCTTCAGGCTTAACAAATTGATAATCCATTCGTATTTCCGAAGGGCAGATTTTATCCTACATTTGTTTCAAATCAAAATAAGCTCTTTTGTGAGAAAATTAGTAGCCGACGGTTTAATACTCCTATTTGTATCGTTATCCTTTTCAGGGTTATATGCCCAATCATTATCAGAGCTTGAAGCAATGAGGGTTAATCTTCCTAATGGATGGAGCATAACGCCAGTAGGCAATAGCTTATCCTTGGGAGATCTTCCACTGAATATAGCAGTAAGTACTGACGGAAATTTTGTTGCAGTAACGAATAACGGACAAAGTGACCAATCTATCATGATGATTGATACAAAGTCAGAAAAAAGAACGGATAGTGTTAAAATAATAGTCGGCTGGCTTGGATTGGCATTTAGTAAAGATGATAAAACACTCTATGCATCTGCAGGAAATGGAAATAAGATACTCTGTTATTCTAATAACCTGGGAAAATTGACCCTTACGGATAGTATTAAATTAGGGAAACCTTGGCCGGAGAAGATTTCCCCAACCGGTTTATGTGTAGATAATGCCCGTCAGAGGCTTTATGTTGTTACTAAAGAAAACAATTCACTGTACGTAATTAATCTTGAAAATAAAAAAATTGCAAAGCAAATTAACTTACCGGGCGAAGCCTATACCTGCGCACTCTCCCCTACTACTAATAATCTTTATATAAGTATATGGGGCGATGAAAAAATATTGATTTATGACACAAAAAGGGATACCATTCTGACTCCCATCCAGGTAGGAAGCAATCCTAATGATTTAGTATTTACCCATAATGGAAAATATTTGTTTGTCTCCAATGCTAATGACAATAGTGTTTCTGTAATATCTATCGCACAGAATAAGGTACTCGAAACATTAGACGCCGCCATTTACCCCAACTCTCCCGAAGGCAGCACATCCAATAGTGTTGCGTTAAGCGCAGATGATAAAACACTTTATATTGCAAATGCTGATAATAACTGCTTATCGGTTTTTGATGTAAGCAAGCCCGGGCATAGCTTTTCAAAGGGCTTTATTCCTACCGGCTGGTACCCTACCTGTGTCCGGGTTATAAACCACAAAATATGGGTAAGCAATGGCAAGGGATTTTCCTCCTTTGCCAATCCTTTGGGGCCTAATCCAATGGCAAGCAAACAGCAGACGAACTACAAACAGGGCGATAAGAACAAACCTCGTAAAGTGCAATATATAGGTGGATTATTTATAGGAACAATGAGTATTATCGCGGAGCCGGACGCGAAGACTCTTGCTAATTATACCCAGGCAGTATACCACAATACCCCCTATAACAAAGACAGTACCCGACTTAAAAAAATTCCTAACGGGAATCCAATTCCGTCAGCCGGTGGAAGCTCACCCATTAAGTATGTATTTTATGTATTAAAGGAAAACCGCACCTATGACCAGGTTTTGGGAGACATGCCCAATGGAAATGGAGATACGTCATTATGCCTCTTCCCTGAAAAAATAACCCCTAATGAACATGCCATTGCTAATGAGTTTGTACTGCTTGATAATTTTTATGTAGATGCAGAAGTAAGTGCTGATGGGCATAACTGGAGTATGGCAGCCTATGCCAATGATTATATCGAAAAAACCTGGCCCACTAACTATGGGGGAAGAGGAGGAAATTATGATTATACAGGAAACAGAAAAATCGCCTTGCCTAAAGATGGTTTTATATGGGATAACTGCCTTAAAAACCATGTTACATTTCGCAATTACGGCGAGTTTTGTGATGATGGAACTCCAAAATTGAAAGCCCTTGCAGACCATACATGCAAATCTTACAAAGGCTGGGATTTAACTTATCATGATGTAGACCGTGAAAAGGTATGGGAAAAAGATTTTGATTCTCTCGTCGCAGCCAATGCTGTTGCACAATTCAACATTATATATTTCCCCAATGACCATACCAGCGGACTTGCCAAAGGAGCTTATACTCCTTATGCAGCGGTTGCCGACAATGACCTGGCTCTTGGAAAATTTATCGAACACCTGTCACAAAGCCCTGTGTGGAATGAATGTGCCGTATTTGTAACTGAAGATGATGCGCAAAATGGTCCTGACCATGTAGACGCTCACAGGAGCATTGCATTTATAGCAGGCCCCTTTGTAAAAAGGCATGTTACAGATCATACCATGTATTCCACTACTTCCATGCTACATACCATGGAGCTTATTCTGGGCTTACAACCCATGAGCCAATACGATGCTGCCGCCAAACCTATGTGGGCAAGTTTTATGAACACTTTTAATACCTTACCTTATGTAGCCCGGAATTCCAATATTGATATTAACGATAAGAACACTGCTTATAATGAACTAATGAGAAAATCGAATAGGTTTAATTTACACAAAGAAGATGAAATACCTGAAGCAGCCTTTAATGAAGTTCTTTGGAAAGATAACATTTGATCGTAAGTTTAATGATATTTCCCGTTATATAGCCGGGATGAAAGCATGGCCCGGAAGCCCCTATTCTAAGCTTGAAAATGATTCTGTATGGCTACGTTTCCACAAGAATTTTGATTATTCCTGGAATCAAATAGCAGTAAGCCGCCTCGAACCCATG
>Ga0206994_1023_pt2 | contig 30865 bp, 21 predicted proteins | sample Alteio_BWMinCont_4_FD_153485 | JGI IMG/M metagenome (GOLD analysis project Ga0206994, IMG submission 153485) | Enriched cells from forest soil in Barre Woods Harvard Forest LTER site, Petersham, Massachusetts, United States -... | ecosystem: Environmental > Terrestrial > Soil > Temperate forest >...
TTTAGGCGGCAGGCAAATAAGTAACTAACCACCTAAATTTAATAACTCCGGCTCTTTAATTAAATTGCCCAAAAACCTCCATAGCATTTTGGGTAGTTACATCCGCTATTTTTTCAATGGGCATTTGATAGATTTCGGATAGCTTTTCGGCAATAAAAGATAAATAAGAACTCTCATTTCTCTTTCCTCTGAAAGGGACAGGGGTAAGATAGGGCGAATCAGTTTCTAAAACAAGATAAGATAAAGGAACCTTAGAAAGCACTTCCGACAGTATAGACTTTTTATAGGTAACAACTCCTCCAATACCCATCTTGAAAGATTCCAAGTCCATTATTTCCTTTGCTTCTTCAATGGTTCCGGTAAAGCAGTGAAATATACCTTTCAGGCGCTTGTCGTGAAGCTCTGTTATTATTTCTATTACTTCGCTAAATGAGTTACGGCAATGGATAATGATGGGGAGATTCATTTCCTTTGCCCACTCAACTTGTGCACGGAATGATAGTTTTTGTTCTTCTATATAGGTAGTATCATGGTATAAATCTATACCGGTCTCCCCTACTCCATAAAATTTTCTTTTACTAAACCAGTCCTTGATTTCTATCAATTGCTCTTTATAATTCGCATCCACCGAACAGGGATGCAAGCCCATCATAGGAAAACAATTTGAGGGGAGTTCATCACAGGTTTTTACTAATTCTGAAATGGTAGTTACGTCAATATTGGGAAGGAAACATTTGGATACCCCTTTATCTATGGCTCTTTGCATCATGTCTGCCTTGTCTGTATCAAATTCGGGCAGAAACAGGTGAGTATGAGTATCTATAAGTTGCATTCTTAATTGGCTGCCTTTCGTGCAACAGCAAAGTCCTTATGGATATTCGCAGGATAGAATGATTTTAGCGTTTCGATGCAATAATCAACTTCTGCAATTGTATTGTACTTAGAAAATGAAAAACGGATTACAGGCCTCCTGTCTATATTTTTCCCGAGTGCGGCAATTACATGAGAGCCTACATTGCTGCCCGAAGAACAGGCACTACCGGCCGAAGCTGCAATTCCATTAATATCCAACTTCATCAGCATCATTTCGAAGTCATCACTTTCCGGCAGCATAACATTTAATACTGTATAAAGAGAATTTCCTTTCATATCCCCATTAAACTCTACTCCTTCTAATTCTGTTTCGAGGCGATTAATAAAATAGGTTTTAATATTCTGAATTGCTGCGGCATGGTCCTTCATGTGAGAATGGGCAAGTTCAAATGCCTTGCTTAAGCCGACAATACCTACCACATTTTCTGTACCGCCCCGCATGTTTCTTTCCTGCCCTCCACCATGAACAAGGGGTGATATTCTCCTCGAACCATTGATATATATGAATCCGGTACCCTTTGGCCCATGAAATTTATGCGCCGAAGCCGCAATAAAATCTACTTTTATTTTTTGCAGGTCAATTGGGTAGTGACAGACCGATTGAACCGTATCGGAATGAAAAACCACATCGTATTTTTTACATAATTCCCCCACTTCTTCAATGGGTAAAATATTACCTATTTCATTATTGGCATGCATTAAGGACACCAATGCACCCGGGGACTTTTTCAATTGGTTTTCGAGATCGGCTAAATTAATGTGCCCGTTTTCTTTCAGCGCCACATGGCTCACTGTTACTTTTCCTTTATGCACCAAGTCTTCTATGCTGTGTAATACAGCATGATGTTCCAGGGGGCTGCTAATGATGTGTTTTATATTATAATCTTCCACCGTGCAACGGATAGCCATGTTATCTGCTTCTGTTCCGCCGGAGGTAAAGAATATTTCAGATGGGGAGACATTCAGGCGATTGGCAATATTTTTACGGGCTTTCTCTACTATAGCTTTAGCCTCGCGGCCATAAGAGTGGATGGAAGACGGGTTTCCATGCTTATTTTCAAGCACATTAAGCATTTCCTTCACAACTTCAGCATCCATTGCCGTAGTTGCTGCATTATCAAAATATACATTCATATATTTGTCAATCCGAATTCTTGGAAAGGCAAATTTATGATTTTAATGTAACTCTATGAAAGAATTGGTTGCTAAGAGACATTTTGTATTCCCCCTATTGGTTTTGTTTTTACTTTTTATCCCCTTAGTAACTAATGCTCAAAAAGATGATTATGCCGACCCGTCGCATATCAGGTATGATGATTGGGTGTACAAGGACTATATAAAAAGTGTACAACTTCATCATGTAGGATGGAAGTTTTCCCCGCCCATCATAGCGCTCCATTCAGGCGATGTGCTCCAGCTTGACTTTGACGACCTTGCCGGAGACTATATCCCCTATTATTATACTCTTGTTCACTGTGATGCTGACTGGCAACCCTCTGATATGGTTGCGTTTGATTACCTGGGTGGCTTTAGCCAGGACGAGATTACCGAATACTATTATTCTTTCAATACCTTTCAGAGATACACCCATTACCGGCTTTATTTGCCTAATGCCAATATGCAAATGCTTTTGTCGGGCAATTACCTGCTCAAAGTATTTAAAGATAATAATCCTGATAGCCTTGTCTTGACGCGAAAAGTAATGGTTTATGAGAATGGTGTAAGAATTCATGGCAGCGAGAGTCGTGGACTAGGAGATGAATTATATACCAAGCAGGAAATAATATTCACTATCAATACCTTGCGAACTGTTATAACAGACCCATTTCATGCTTTGCAGATTTTCATAAGCCAGAATGGCAGGTGGGACAATGCTATAGTTGGGCTACAACCTAATTATATTGTAGATACAGCATTGATTTATGATATGGACATTGGTAATAGTTTTGACGGAGGAAACCAGTTTCACTCTTTTGATATGACCAGCCTTAAATACCTTACTGACCATGAAGATGCCTTTGTTGATAATAAAAACTCTTATGAAATTAACCTCAAACGAGATGAAGCCCGAGCCGGGGCAGAGTATTATACCTTTGCTGATATTGATGGACAATACCTAATACTTGATAAAGATGCAGACAGCACCCCTATTAATTCAGAATATGTTTATATAAATTTCTTCTTACCCCTTGATTCTGAAATAACAGCCGGAAACCTATACATCTTTGGGGCACTGACAGACTGGAAATGTCTGCCCGAGTATGAAATGCATTACAATCAATACAAGCACTACTATATGGGCTCTGCTTATTTAAAGCAGGGATATTACGAATATCAATACGCCTATTTGGAAAAAGGCTCTACTGTTGCCGACCTTACCTTTATTGAGGGCAACCATTTCGAAACTACCAATACTTATTTCATATATGCTTACTACCGTCCACCGGGGTTATTTTATGATAAACTTATTGGGTATACTACCGTACATGCTCCATGAGTTTTGAATGAAAACAAGTTTCTACATCTGTTTTTAACTTGTAATTTTTACCTTAAAATTCACAATTCTATAAAACCGTTATGTCACGGTTTTTCACGGAATGGGCAACGTGACATAAAGATATTTGGCTCATAAAACCAGTCACTTAAGGTGGTTTTGCACCATGACATATTTTTTAGGACACCGTGACATATCTTTTTGCCATACAAGTGTATATTAATTGCGAGGCAAATAATAACCCTATAAAACACAGATTTACAAGCAATCCCACCTATTTAGATTCAGTAAACAAAACGAAAAAGCCGTAAAAGAATTATGTCACGATTGTGGAAGAATCGTGACATAAAACATATAACAAACAGATTTACTGCATATAACAAATATGTCACGGTATTATTATACCGTGACATATTTTAAAACCCACCTCTAGTCCCCATCGATAAGGGGAATATAATGGAGCAGATTAAGAATTTATTTCTGCAACACCATACGCTTAGTATCTATTACGTTGCTGTTTATAATAAGGCTGTAGGAATAAATACCTGCGCCCAAATTATCGGGGGTAAGGTTAATCGTTCCGTTACCTGTTTGAGTGAGTTCCACTTGTTTTAGCAAATCGCCATAGGTATCATAAAATATAATGGTAGCACCTATAGTACCCTTTGGCAGGTAGTAATTGATTTTAGTCCCTGCTGAGCCGAACGGATTGGGCGTGTTTTGATAGAGAATAGGCGCATTGTTTGTTGACAATGTTACATCTTGAGTGTTAGCCGTATTATTATCAGACGGACCAGATAAACTACCACCATTATTGGATGTTTGATTGGCACAAAGCTGAGCTACACAAACTTGCATACTTTGTAATGCTTTGGTTAAGCTGTCATTTTTCGCACTTAACTCTTGAACAGCTTTTACTAATGGCACTACAAAAGTGCTATAGCCTAAAGTATAAAGCCCACTGGAAGTTTGTGGTTTATTTACACCAGCAAAATTATACCCGCATGCCTGGGCTGCTGAATCTACTTGCTGGGCTATAAAACCGCTTTGGGTGGTTTTTTCTATATCATACTTGCCATCCCAGTCCGACCCGGCGGTAACACCTAATAACTCATTCTGTTTATGAAGATTGATATTATAGGTAACAGGTTGTAACTTATTTATAAAAGCCAGGCCGGGTATATTTCCTTGAATATTGTCCTTGATCCGCCTGTCGCTATATGAGAAATAAGTTGCTCCGTAAACTCCGGTAGTGGAGTTATTTCCAAGATATACAGAATTGCCCGTTACGGTACTAGCCCCTACTCCTGATTGATAACCTAAGCAAACAACATTACTTACTGTACTAAAGGTAGAAGGTCCAGCCTGAGAACCCAGGTAGGTGTTCATTGATCCTGTAGTATTGTAATATCCTGCCTGGAAACCTAATGCAGCATTGTTATCGACTGTATTATTAAAAAGTGATTGGTATCCGGCTGAAGTATTGCCACTCCCTGTTTGGTTGTCATCTAGTGCATACATCCCGTACCCGGTATTGGCAACCCCAGTGGTATTGCCAAGAAGAGCAAATGTTCCATTGGCAGTATTAGCTTCTCCAATAGTGTTATAATACATGGCCTCGAACCCGGTAGATGTATTACTGCTTCCCGAAGTGTTGTCGTGAAGCCCTCCCCAGCCAATAGCTATATTTTGAATTCCACCACCGGAATTACTGTATAATGCTTCATTTCCAATAGCAATATTGTCGCCGTCAGCGGTATTGGAATACATGGCCTGGAGGCCTATAGCAATATTATTAATTCCTGTAGTGTTGGAGTAAAGAGTCTGGGAGCCAACAGCAGTGTTGTTACTTCCAGTGGTGTTAGCAGCAAGAGCGTAGGAACCTAAGGCGGTATTTGGAGTTCCGGTAGTGTTTTGGGTCAGTGCCAGGTAACCAAAAGCCGCATTGTCATTGACTGTATTATTTAATAAAGCCTGGGAACCAACGGCAGTATTATTACTTCCGGAAGTATTGTAAATAAGCGCCTGGGAACCCATAGCTGTATTATTGCTGGTTCCGGAAGCATACCAAAGTGCCTGATAGCCCATACCTGTGTTATTACTTCCACCATTGTTATCACCAAGGGCATAAGAGCCTACCGCAGTATTACTAGTACCTGTACTACAAGTAGAAAGTGCACCAGCCCCCACAGCAGTATTACCATTACCCGTAGTATTGAGCGCTAAAGCAAGCCAGCCGGTAGCAGTATTCCACGAACCGCTGGTATTGGCATTTAACGATGTGAATCCGGTAGCAGTATTGTAATAACCTCCTGCATTAGAATATAAAGCTTGGGAACCAATGGCGGTATTTTCGAATTCGACCGTGTTAGAAAAAAGCGCATTAACTCCGTAGGCAGTATTGTCAGAACCCGTAGTGTTGCTGGCAAGCGCCTGGTAGCCATTGGCCGTGTTATTGCCCCCTGTGGTATTGGCAACAAGGGCATAGGCGCCTACAGCAGTATTTGGAGCTCCAAGCGTGTTCTGCATAAGTGCCTGGAAACCAAATGCAGTATTATAACTGACCGTATTATTAAAAAGTGATTGGTATCCGGCCGAAGTATTGTCATTACCTGTTTGGTTTACATCTAGCGCATACATCCCGTATCCGGTATTATTAACTCCCGTAGTGTTACCAAGAAGAGCAAATGTACCATTGGCAGTATTATCAAGTCCAGTGGTGTTATTATACATAGCTTGGAACCCTGTAGATGTATTATTGCTTCCCACGGTGTTATTATGAAGCCCTCCCCAGCCAATAGCTATATTTTGAAGTCCATTGGCATTACTGTATAATGCTCCATTTCCAATTGCAATATTATCGCTGGCAGCGGTATTGGAATACATAGCCTGGTAACCTAAAGCAATATTGTTAATTCCTGTAGTGTTGGAATAAAGAGCCAGGGAACCTAAGGCGGAATTGTTAGAACCATTTGTAATAGAGAACATCGTTTGATATCCGACGGCAATATTGTTACTTCCCGCTGGATTTATACTGGTGGGGCCCCCATAAGTACTGTCACCAAACGCGGTATTATTGATACCGGTAGGGGCTGAGGTAAATTTGCCAACACTTGCATCCCGTACCGATCCTCCATAGGTTGTATTGCCAGTTTGTCCGTAAGTTTGCATAGCTGTTATCATTAACGAGCTGAATGCAATAAATAATAGTTTTTTCATTGGGTAAAATTTTTTTGGTTAATAATTTTTTACCCTGCAATACTAATCTATCAATTTCCGGAATTTATCGAAGTTGCAGTAAGTCGCATTTTACCTGCAGTGAGTTGCAATTTTCTTACAGCAAGTTACGCTTCAAGAGAATGCTTCCTTATAATGAAAGAAATTTAAAAAGCTTTTTTTGTATGTTCTGCTAAGACTTAAATAAATGGGTTTCCCATTTTCGATTATACCGTTTAATGTAATGTTATCTTCATCTATCACATCCACTGCTTCGGGAGAAACCAAATCAGATTTATTTACCTGGATAAGAAAACCGGATATTTTAATAAGATAGTTAAACCTGTACCCGCGTATCTTACAAGTTGTATTTCCTTTCATATAGAGCATCTTATCCTGGTGTCCGTCTTTTAATGCCCTTATAAGCAATATATCAGAAAGAAGTACCTTAATCTTTTTTCTCCCGCCCGAAAGATTGAACAAATAATATTTTTCTATAAATTTGCTATACTTTGAACTCCGTTCCGGAGTACCAAAAGGCAGGTATTTTATTGAAATACCTTTCAATTCCGTGTTGCTTCCTTTATCCATAGCAGTATAATTAACCGAAAGGGGCGGTAATTACAACATTAACGATTCTGCTTCTCTACGTATCCGGCAAACTACTAAATAAAGCTCCCTGTCTAAAAGCAAATATAATAACAAAATAAAAAAAAGTATGAGTGTATATACTATCTTTTTGTTAATTTTTATACGTAAAACACTTACGTAAAATACTTAGGTAAAACAATATATAAGAGGACTGTTCTGATTATCATAGAAAAGCATTTTAACGGCTTTAACTCGTAAAGCAAAGCTTGTTTACTCCCTAAACAAGCGTAGTTATTTTTGTTTACCGGCAACTGTTCCTTTATTTCCTCAGGAGGGAATATATTATATACCCGTAAAAAGAAAATATAAGCCTTTTGCTTACCTTTGCAACGTGCAATAAATGACCATGGGAAATGAGCGCAACGGTAGGAAAAGCATTTAATTTTAAGGCATTCCGGAGGGTATTAGAATACCTGCGTGAGTATAAAATGACTGCCGCAGTTACTATACTGCTAAGTGTTATACTGGCAGCATTTGCCCCACTTATGCCTATACTTACCAGGTATACGTTGGATACAGCCCAGAAACTTGGCCCCGTAAGCGGGTTCCCGTTCCTGTTAAAAATGTGCCTCTTGCTTTTCCTGATATTACTTATCCGCAGTACTGTTCAGTTCCTAAATACCTATTTTACAAGCCTGCTGGGACAGAATATCATAAAGAATATGCGTATAAAACTATACCAGCATATTCTTGACCTCAAATTGCAATTTTTTGACCGCACTCCTGTGGGTACACTGGTAACCCGTGTCAGCTCAGATATTGAGACCATATCGGATGTGTTTTCAGATGGATTAATAATCATTATAAACCAGTTTTTAATAGTGGTGGTTATTATTGGTGCCATGATTTGGCAGGATTGGAAATTAGCCTTGTTAAGCCTGAGCGTTTTCCCCATACTTCTTTTCGCAACCTATCTCTTCCAAAGGGCAACCCGTGCGTCTTTCCAAGATGTGCGCATACAGGTAGCAAGATTAAATGCCTTTGTACAAGAACATATTACAGGCATGAACATTGTACAGGTATTTAACCGGGAAGCTACCGAACTTGAGAAATTCAGGCAGATAAACAACAGCCACAAAATGGCTAATATCCGTTCCATCTGGTATTACTCTATTTTTTTCCCTGTAGTAGATATTCTTTCTTCCATTTCAATTGCCATCATCGTTTGGTGGGGAGCAAAGGGTATGTTAGCCGGAACAGAAACATTCGGCACCATTACACAATATGTAATGTACATAAGCGCCCTTTTTGGCCCCATACGCCAATTATCTGACCGCTTTAATACCTTGCAAATGGGTGTGGTAAGTTCAGAGCGTATTTTTAAATTATTTGATACAGAAAGTAAAATTGAAAATACAGGTAAATACTCCCCGGGCAAACTGGATGGAAAAATAAAATTTGAAGATGTATTCTTTGCTTATAGTGAGGATGACTATGTGCTGAAAGGTGTCTCATTCGATATAGAACCCGGTAAAACCCTTGCCATTGTTGGCGCCACTGGTGCCGGAAAATCCTCTATTATTAATATCCTGGGGCGGTTTTATGAATTCCAGAAGGGCTCCATCCTGTTGGATGATATTGAAATAAGAGACTATTCTATTGAGACATTACGAAAAAATATTGCCATTGTTTTACAGGATGTGTTTTTATTTTCAGACACTATTTTCAACAATATTGCTTTATATAATAAAGATATAACGTTGGCACAAATACAGGAAGCTGCCGAAGCCATAGGTGCTGATAAATTTATTGAAAGCTTACCGGGTAATTATGACTATAATGTAAGAGAAAGAGGAAATATGCTTTCTGCCGGGCAGAGACAATTGGTTTCATTCATACGGGCTTATGTGCAAAATCCTTCTATTTTGGTACTTGATGAGGCTACGTCGTCAATAGATACGGAAACGGAAAGATTGATACAAACTGCGATTGAAAAACTGACAGAGCGCCGTACTTCTATTATTATTGCACACCGGCTTGCCACCATACAAAGAGCAGATAAAATACTTGTACTTGACCATGGACTGGTAGTAGAATCGGGAACGCACCGGGAATTACTTCAAAAAGACGGGTTTTATAGGAAACTATATGAAATTCAGTTCCAAAAGGAGGAAAAATTAAGGGCATAAAAGGCCTTTTGACCCTTCATTTTATGGTATGTTAACAAAAATATCATGTTATGAACACCTATTTGTTGAGAATATAATTATATTTGTTGTCATACCAGATATTTTAATTGTATGTCAATTCATAAAAAATGGTCTAACTACACCATTAAAAACGCATCTTCCGAACCCGATAGCTATGGGGTTTATGAAATAGGAGATATTGAAACAGGAGCTATTCTATTTATTGGAGAAGGCCACATTCGTTCCGGTTTGCTTGCCCATACCCCCGACGGAGGCAGAAAAAAGCACATTTCCATAATAGGTACTTCTATTGTGGGCCTTTATGGCTATCGTTTTGAGCTTTCTAATACAAAAGAAAAGGCTAAACAAAGGCAAAAGGAATTACTGAACGAGTTTAAGAAGACTTATGGCTCGGCTCCCCGCTTTAATCAAAGGCAGGAGAAGTCGTCTACGCCGATATTTATTTAAACATTTCCCCGTTCCCGGTGTTTTCTTTGTACTTATCGCAATCTATTTCGATTGTGAGAGGCTTGTCCGGCTTTTCAAAATCACCCTGCGATATGTTTAGGGATTTATCCGCATAGGCCTTCTGCATATAAACTGCCCAGACAGGTAATGATTCTGAGGCACCCTGACCATATTCCATGTTTTCAAAATGGATACTCCTGTCCTCAAAGCCTGACCAGCAACCCGATACAAGGTCAGGTGTTATGCCTATAAACCAGCCATCGGAGCAATTTTGGGTAGTGCCTGTTTTTCCTGCAATGGGATTCAACAACCTATACTTAGGACCCCGTAACCGGGTTCCTGTTCCATGCACTACCACATCTTTCATCATATCAAGCATTACATAGGCATCTTGCTGGCTCATGGCTTCGCTTGTTTGTGGCTTTATTTGGTCAAGAACTCTGCCATTTTTGTCTTCAATCCGCATAACAAATGTCGGCTCTACCCAGATGCCTTTATTGGCATAGGTACAATACGAACCAACCATATCTAACACCGATATTTCACAAGTTCCTAAGCATAAAGAAGGAACAGGGTCTATCTTATCGGTAATGCCCATGTGACGAACCACATTTATTACGGCCTGGGGCGAAAATTGGTGAGTTAAAGCCGCTGCAATCCTATCAACCGACTTCGCTAGTGCCTCACTTAAGGACATCATTCTTCCGTCGTCATTGGTATCCGCATTTTTGGGCGTCCACGACTGGTTATCATAGTTTATAGTAATAGGCACATTAGGCATTTTGTAACAGGGCGAGTAGCCATTCTGCACAGCAAGTGTGTATATAAATGGTTTAAATGTTGAGCCTACTTGCCGTTTACCAACCTTCACATGGTCGTATTTAAAAAAGCGGTGATCGGTTCCACCTACCCATGCCTTAATATACCCTGTATGGGGGTCGATAGAAGTAAATCCGCATTGCAGGTAGCTTTTCGCATATTTGATGGAATCAATAGGTGACATTACCGTATCTACCGAGTGCTTACTATTTTTCCAAGTAAATACCGTCATGGGTGCAGGTGTATTGAATACTTTATTTATTTCACCATCCGAGGCGCCCTCTTCCTTCATGCTTGCATACCTGTCAGACCGGTGTACCGATTCATTAACTAAATCATTGGCCTCAGCTTTGGAAATCCGGAAATCAAAAGGAGCATTTCTTCGTATTTTAAGCTCCCTAAAAAAGAAAGGTTGGAGGTATTTACAATTCTGCTCCACCGCATCCTCGGCATATTTTTGTAAACGAGAATCAATAGTAGTATAAATCTTCAATCCATCTTTATAGATATCGTATTTGGTGCCATCGGGCTTGGGATGCTCATCACACCATTTTCTCAAATAATTATCCCGTAAATATTCTCTGAAATAGGATGCCAGCCCCTCGTCAGGATTCTCCGGCCGGAATTTTAATTTTAATGGAAGGTTTTTTAATGAATCGTAAACGTGTTCACTTATGTAGTTGTAGTTCTTCATTTGAAAAAGCACTACATTTCTTCTTTCCTGTGAATTTTGCTTTCTTCTTACAGGATTGAAAAGTGACGGGTTTTTCTCCATTCCTACCAACACGGCAGCCTGCTCCATTTTAAGGGAGTCAGCAGTAGTACTGAAATAAATCCTGGCAGCAGATTGTATACCCACCGCATTATTAATAAAATCAAACCGATTGAGGTACATAGTAATAATTTCATCCTTGGTGTATTGGCGCTCCAGGCGTGCTGCTATTACCCATTCCCGTATTTTTTGTACAAAAACCTGTATTTTATTCATTTTCTTCTGTCGTGGGAAAAGCATTTTGGCAAGTTGTTGCGTAATGGTACTCCCTCCGCCTGAAGAACTTTTTCCACCTAAAATGGTCTTAAAAAAAACTCTGAAAAGACTCCTGAGATCAATACCTGAATGATCAAAAAAGCGGGCATCTTCGGTAGCTACAAGCCCTTTAATTACATAGGGGCTAATATCTTTATACTGAATGCTGGAACGGTTTTGTACATAATATTTGCCCAATAGCTGTCCGTCCGATGAATATACTTCAGATGCCAAATACGTTTGGGGATTCTCTAGTTCATCGAACGTTGGAAGCTTACCGAATAAACCATATGCAGTACCTATTGCAAAAAAAAGCAAGATGAATAAGGGAAGGATAACCAGCGCCCAAAAAATACGTACATATAATGTAAATCGCTTCTTTCCAGGAGCGTCCATAAGCAGTAAGATTAGTTAGAATAATTTTCGGAATTCAAATTTATGCAAAATTCATGGCATACATTTCCTTCGAGATATTTTTATTCGAACAAGAGACGTTTATAAAATGAAGAAGCCCCTTAAAAGGGGCTTTCTTCATAGTTCTTAGCTTTAAATTTTTATGGATGAACCACCAAGGTCATAATTGCAAGGTTGTTACCTGCATCATTTGAAGTTACTGAATATGTATTAGGAGTTGCTTCATTAGCTCCTGCCATAGCTGAGTTAATACCGCAAGCTTCATACAAATCTGCGCCAATTTGGGAAATAACTCCCCAAGTAGGAACTTGCAGGCTACATGTATTGGTACAGTTTACAGCAAAAATATATGAATTTGGTATGGTAGTAACTACAGATGCTGTTACAGTGCCACTAGCTGCATATGCCTGAACATAGGCTCCAATATTAGCAGATGTTAATGGACTTCCACAAGCTGATTTTAAAGAGACTGCCAGATTCAACTGGTATCCCGTGTTATTGCCTTCTGTTATTACTATAGTATGTGAGCCAGCAGCGGCAGCAACGTAGTAATACATATTAATAAGAGCACAGTCTGGTGCATAGTTACCCGCTATCAAAGTAGTTGGATTACCATCAACTGTAACTGCACCCGTCCAGTTAGCACATCCCGTATATCCATCCGGAGCTATTAGAATAATTTCTCCTGCTATTGTAGTTGAAAGTGTGAGAGTTTGTGTCGCACCAGAATTTGTTGCCAGTGAGGTTGAATTATCCAATACCACACTTGGCTGACATGCACTAGACGTCACGGTAGTACAAGTTGCAGGGCCTACACAACCATTGTTGGTGGCAAACACACAGATGTTTGTTGTTCCTGCTGTTGCCCCAAAGGTGGCTGATATGGTTCCTGTTCCCTGACCCGATGTAATGGTCGCTATGTTCGTGTTCGAAGATGACCAAGTATACACATACCCGGGGGTCGTAGCTATAGTAAATGTTTGTACCGTACTTATCAAGATCGGTGATACCGCATCGGCCGGTGTTGCTGGTGCTGCAGGAGTGGTGCTTACATTCACCGTATAGGTGGTATATGCACTTTGACATCCTAATACCCCGCTGTCATCCGCTACCGATATCGTATAGGTTTGCTGAGTAGCTGCAAAAGTTGCTGTTGCTGACGGTGTCAGGGTCGGTGAGGTAATCTGGGTTCCAGCTACCACCGGTGATATCGACCATACATAATGCGACGCTCCCGCTACTGCTCCGCAGGTATAGGTTGCCGTTCCGGCTGCACATAAATGCTGGTTACCTGCTATCGCTCCCGGTGCTGCCAACGGTGTACATCCGCAGCTCAGGCTCACCCAACTGCCGGCATACAATTGCAAACAGTTTGTTGTCGTATTATATACTACCAAACCACTTACAGGGGATGCTATCGCATTAATCTGAGCCGTTGATAAACGAGGGAATAAAAACCCGCCTATCGATGATGTTACATCTAATGCGGCATCAGCATTCGGAGTAGCTGTTCCTGCTCCCACCTGTACGCTGTTCCCGGCATTTCCGGAGTTTATCACTGCTAAATACGTATTCCCGGCTCCTCCATTGGTAACCGTAAACTGACCCGTACCGGCTGAAAATCCGGTCCCTTCATCTATATTCAGATTATAGCTCGATGCCGATGCCGTTATCGATGTGTTTTTAATCAACGGGCCACCCAACTGGGCGATTCCGTTCGTTACTGTTAATCCATTATTCGCTACGCTAGCCGATGCCCATTGAGGCGCTACTCCCGGACCCTGGGAGGTTAATACCTGGCCCGCTGTACCTGCATTGTAGGCTGCACCATAATAAGGCAGTACGGCTCCGTTGAACTCATGACCGGTTACCGCATTGTTACCCATTACCATCGTATTGCTCGCTCCCACTGTTGCTCCATTTCCTATCGCTGTCGCATTCGTGAGCGTACCGCTGCTTACATTCGCTTTATAGCCTACTGCCGTATTAAACCCTCCGCCTGTGTTTCCATACAAGGCACTATCCCCTACAGCCACATTACCAGAACCTCCGGTATTACTGTACATCGCCTGGTAACCTACACTTACATCGCTCTTACCGATTGTAGTATTATACATCGCATAGTAACCCATCGCACTATTATATGAACCTGTCGTACTCGCCCATAACGCATACGTTCCAATGGCATTATTGTACGATCCGCTCGTATTCGAATAACTTGCATAATAACCTAGTGCATTATTGAAATTTCCCGAATAGTTATTGTATAAACTATACGCTCCTATCGCCGCATCATACTCTCCCGTATAGTTACTGTACATTGACTGATAACCAAAACCTGAGTTCCCATAACCATCATAGTCATTATACATCGCTTCATAGCCAACCGCATTACTATACAAGCCATAGTGGCCTATGTTCAGCCCCGCCATCGCATAATAACCCATCGCACTGTTAAATTCTCCTCCATAGTTCTCATACATAGCATACGTTCCTACGGCCGTGTTATAATACGACTCATCATAATAGCCCGCATAGGCCCCGAAATTGTTATTGTAACCCGCTGTATTGAAATACCCTGCATTATAACCTATGTTGTTATTAATATAACCCGTGGAACCACTGTAATCGGCATAATAACCCATATTATTATTCATATATCCACTCGTGTTGGAATAACCACTATAAGAACCTATATCATTATTATAAGAACCCGATGTGTTATTATAATCCGCATAATACCCCATTGCATTATTTGAAGACCCGCTCGAGTTAGTATACATCGCATAATAACCCAGAGCATTATTATAGGTTGCTCCCGTGGTACCGTACATCGCATAGTACCCTAATGCATTATTTGCAGACCCGCTCGTATTCGAATACAACACTCCTCCGCCTATTCCCACATTATTCATTCCACTGCTATTCCCATATACTGCCTTATACCCTATTCCTATATTTAATGAACCGCTCGTGTTCGAATAACCGGCATAATAGCCTATCCCTATATTATCCGCTCCGCTCGTATTACTGTTCTCTGCACGTGAACCTATCCCGATACTGTTCACACCTGTTCCATTCGAATATAAACTACTGTCGCCTACGGCTATGTTCCGCGATCCCGTATTCGGGCTTGAACCCGCCATCGCACGGTTTCCCATCGCAAAGTTGTAGCCCCCTATCGTGCTCGTCTGCATCGAACCATAACCTACTGCTGTATTGTTCGTTCCTGTCGTATTCGCTGTTAATGCATTATACCCTACTCCCGTATTGTTTCCTCCATTATCCGCTTTCAGGGCTCCACTTCCTATCCCCACATCATTGCTCGCTGTCGTCGCTGTCGATACACTGCTATAACCCATACCCGTATTGTTCGTTCCGCTCGTAGCTCCTGTCGTCGCATTCCCCGATAAATAACCTACATATGTATTGTTATGGATAGCATCTAAACGACCGGCCTTATTCCCGTTTACACCGAAATTGATCGGTGCAGTATTGGTCGTACCTATGAAGTTCACCCCATCTACTATCGTACTGTCACCCGTTACTATCCATGGAGTCCCAGGCTTGATTTGGCCTCCCCATGCTGTCGTTACATACCAGTTTGTCCCATTGCTCTGCAATTCTATAGAACCTGCTGTCAACGGTATGCTATTATTCGCAATCGCTCCCGTATAAATCGGACCATTGGCCGTTATGATCGTTACTGTATTTGTCGTCGCTACAGGAGGCGCATAAATAATTGTATAGTATCTCCTCATGTTCGCAGGACCTGACATCGGCAACGTAATCGTAAACGAACCAAAAACCGGATTCGCTAATACTGTATTATACGTACTGTCTAACATCGTATTCGCTGATACAGCTGCTGTCGATATCGAAGTACCTAATGAACCATAAATATCTAAGGTGCTTTGAGGTGTTGCTGTATTGATTCCCGTCATCCCCGTATTGTTCCCTATCTCTACCTGGCCTGTTCCTCCATAACCTATCGCACTTAAGGCTGAACCGCTTCCATTGATGTTCGCTGTCCCTATGCTCGTTACTGATGTCAACGTGCTTAAACCCGCTACATCCAACGCACCACCTATGATACCCGTATCTCCTATGTTGAAATTCGCTCCCGTCTGCAATACCTTCTGGTTCCGGATTACACGCGTTACAACCTGACCACTATTATATATGTACACCCATTGGCTCCCTGTCCAATAGTAAAAACCTGCTCCTGAACCTCCTGTCGTTACATTCGGCGTATTCGTATTCCATACTATTAAACCCACCGGAGGAGATATGATCGGACCCGCTCCGTTTACACTCGTGATATCCACATTCGTAAATAACATACCTAACTTATTGTTCGACGGATCACTTAAATCCAACACCGTAGCCGCATTCCCGGCATTCCCTGCATTGTTTAATGCCACTTTTTGACCATATATCGCCGGGGATATTCCTACAAGAAGCGCTACTACAGCGCATTTTACGTAAAATTTGTTCATGTTATTTGGTTTTACTAGTAAAATTAATAAGGGATAACGGGCGCAATGTAGTATATTTATTCAATACATAACATGGTATACCCATACTCCTATGAAATTACCTATACCATATGCACAATAATTGCTGATAATCAGTAAAGTAAAATTTTAATGTTTTATTAACATTTTCAGCTATGCTAACACATATTCCCAAGATACTCTTCACAATATATCTTTAATTATCCTGCTGAAATACAGAGAATAGTAAAAATAACAAGAAACTATTATGGCAGAATCTTATTCTTTCTTAAGCAAATCTCTAATCTCAGTTAAAAGGGTATCAGTTGTGGATGATTCTTTTGCCAGAGGAGCGGCCACAGGTTCTTTTTTCTTGGCAGTATTAATTAGCTTAATAACAATAAATAAGGCCACCGCCACAATAATAAAAGATAAAATATTAGAAAGAAAATTGCCGTACTTTATTGCAGTGCCGGGAATAACTAATTGAGTCAGGTCGGTAAGCTTGGCGGCTTTTAATGCAGGTGTTAAAACAGCAGGCGTAACTACATCCTCTACAAGTGAGTTGACAATTTTACTAAATGCTGCTCCAATTATAATACCTACAGCCAGATCAGTCACATTGCCTTGCAATGCAAATTTTTTAAATTCCTGAAGTACTGACATAAGATAAGTGTTTAAATGTTATTGATTACATACCAGAAATACTGCAAAAATAAAAACTTCTGGGTTTCTATCACAGCGCACAGCTAAAACTACAGGTTATGAAAAAGTTGTAATATTGTTCAATCTATTTCCAGTTAATTTCCAGTAAGAAGCGATACTTATAACGATAAAACCATAAGTAGTGAAAGGGATTTTTAAAAGAATGTCATTTTTAAAAGAGTGGCCTCTCTTTATAAAGCAAAATTATACCCATATTTTATTTATTCCACTTTTCTACTCTTTTGAAATCTGCTACACTTATATTCAGAATGCAGACTTCAATCTGCACCGGTTCCCGGGCAGAATGATTGGGACCGCTACACTTAATGGACTCGATATAGCAATAAGAGCTTCTCTTTTTTATAATTCTGTTTTCTTATTTCTTGCATCTGCCATTTTTTTCTATTTCATATTCTTTTTATTATTTCATAAAAAACAACATATTCTAAAAGACCTGATTATAGTAAATATCACCTCGTTGGTGGGCTGTCTTTTGCTTTTTCTGATGGTATTCAACTTCTGTAATCCGGAGGATATTTATCTAATTATCATTATTCATGTCCTAGCTATCTTTTTCCTGGCTGTACGGAAATTTATTCTGAATGGCTTGAATAAAAAGCTTTTTGACACAACTTTATTTAGCATTGTGTTATGTATTAGTATTTCCTTTCTTTTTTTATTCAAGGAGTGTATCTTTCTTCTCGGATTTAATTTAAAAATCTCGTTCGAGGGGTTTATCCTGGTTTTTAATCCGCTCGCATATTTAGTTATTGCCCTATATTTCAAAAAGCTGAATTACCCGGACTCATTGCATTCTTTAACACGGCTTTCCTGGCTTTTTATACCTGTGGCATTAATACCCTTATTTACTCCTTTAAAAAACGAAATTTACCTGATACTTGCGAATAAAGGAATACCCCACTTTAGCCGGCTGACATTATACCTTGCCATGCTGATGCTTACTGCAATTTGGATTTATAGAAGGAATAAAAAAGGAACTGAAAGACCTGTTCATCATAGTATGTACGGGCTGCTTTCAAACTATTATTTTCCTTTCCTGATTCTTGGCGTTACTACCTACATTTATTACAACCCGGTTATTGTAACATACCCTACCGAATTATTTGAAAATGCCAATCGTTTTTTACCAATAATGGAATTTTTAAAGTACCATACTGTTCCCTTGCTGGAAAAATTTAATTCTCATATGTTCTCCGAAATATTTACCATTTACATTTATTCCATACTTAACAAAATGAATGGCCTGGAACCTCTTATTTATGATTTCTTTTTTCCGGTGAGTTCGGCAATAATCACCTATTTTATTGTCAGAGATTTCACCCGGAATCCATACATCGCAGTATTTATCGTATTGATTTTCCCTCTTACAAAAGATTTGATAACCGTTTTTGCGCCTGCCCTGTTGGCAGTTTACATCCTCTTTAGGGTTATTTACCGGACACAATCAGTGAAGAATTATATTTTATTACTCCTGTCTTTCTTGTTTTTTGTAATCTGGAAGATCGACCTTGGTGTTGCAACTGTGGCCGGTATGATTACCGTTTTAGTTTTATATTCCAGTACAAAAGTATTTCAATTTAATTTCAGGTTTCTTTTAGCTGCTCTTGGATATATATCTATAGCTCTCCTGCTGATATATTTTCTGTTTCTTATATGCGGAATAAACCTCGCCAGTGATCTTCTTAATCAATATAACTACCTATCTTCTGCCCAATCTTATGGATATAATGCACTAGTTTATGCTCCATGGGACAGCGTGTTTGATATGCACTATTTTATTTTCCCTGCTGTTACACTATTACTCGGTGGTTATATTCTTTTTTATTTTAAAAAAATCATTACATCCCGCTATTTAAAATTTGCAACTATATGCCTTCTATTTTGTATTGGCTTTTACATCACCAATTTTGAACGCGGGCTTGTTCGACATGGCTTTGCTGAAAAGACAGATATCGATCTTTCCTCTTTTATTTTTTTTATTCTGAGCGGAAGTGTATATTTTTTGAACAGGTTTCAATCGCAGGTAAATAAATTTCTACTTTTCTTTTTTGCTTCTACCGTATTACTTATAGGGTTCAAATATCCTACGTGTAATCCATTCGTGGTTTATGAATCTTTCAAACCCCAAATAAATAAATTCTCCCAAGTACTTCCTCAAGCCGGAGCAAGCAGGGAAATAGATGCTTCTCCAGAGGGAAACAATGTTACTGATTTTAGAAAATTTATATCAGCAAACCTAAAGGCTGATGAAACCTTTATAGATTTTGCCAACCAACCCATGTTGTATTATTATACGCAAAAGATTACTCCATCCTTTTTTTATCAAAGTCCTCTTTCCATGCATAATGACTATTTGCAAAAAAGATTCCTGGAAAATCTTGGTAATTATAAAACTCCTTTGCTGCTTTTTTCAAGCTTTCCCATACATGATGGCGCATGGGAATATAATAGCATAGATTGGGTTCCCAATGCGCTGCGGCATTATCAAATTGCGGAGTATCTTTTCCAACAATACCAACCTTTTGTAATTGTGGGAAATTATTGTTTATGGAAAAGCAAACAGTCCAACCTGGAAAATAATATAACACATCTTTTTACATGGAAAAATGATTCGAATAAAGCTACTTTCCAGGGAGGCGTTATAGATAGTTTAACAACCGGAGAAGATGGAAACGTTCTCCTTACGGAAACATTCAAAAAGGCGCTGCAAACAGATAATGGATTGACATATAAAACTTCGGAAGACAGCAGTATGCATAAAATGGATATTTTATTTTCCGATACTTTATCCGGAACAGCATATTATGTGTTGAAACACGATAAGGGAGAGAAAATAAAATTTTATTTAAATGGAAATATAACTATGTTAAATATTGATGAGGTGAAATATATACCTGATTTCTACTCTACTTACCCTCATCATTGGGATATGGACAGGCTACCTTATATCTGGGCCAATTACGATGAAAAGATACATTCTGCACCGGTTCAAAAAATTATTGCAGATACGAGTATCCTACTTAATAGTTCGCCAAAATCATTTGCCCTGCCTTCGTATATTGATAAATCTACCGGAAACTATATATACATTTCTTTAGATGTTACCAATGAGAGCCCTATCACTGTACAGTTCAGCTATGGCCCATCGAATGGCTGGATTGATTTTACTGTACCGCGTGGAAATGGGATACGGACATTTGCTATCCGCGTAAGCAGCCAATATAACTGGTACGCAAAGGAAAACACTTCTATCAGCCTATTTACTACTTCACCTGTGAATGTAACCCTAAAGAAAATACTTCTATTAAAAGGGGATTATTTATGAAACTCGAGCAAAAATTATTTATTGATAAAGTTATAGGTAACCCTACAGCCCTTTTATTAAATCTGTTAGCCCGCATAATTGGTTTTTGCCTCCGTATTGATCATTCACTTGATAAACCCTTCAAAACGATTGCAGTTTCAAAGTATTTAGGCATGGGCAGTATTATACAAGCTACTCCCCTCCTCCAAACCTTGAGAGAAAAGTACCCTAGGGCAAAAATTATATTTGTTACTAATCAATCTAACAAAACTTTATTAGAACATATTTCTGCAGTAGATGAGATATATACCATTAAAGATAAAAACACTTTTTCTCTTTTTCAGTCAGTCCTGCAACTCCTCTTTAAATTTTGGAAACGAAGGCCGGATGTGTTTATAGATCTTGAACTCTATTCCAATTTTAGCCCTCTCATTACTACGTTTAGTTTATCAACGAATCGCATGGGTTTTTTCAGGAGTGACAAAAAATACAGAATGGGGCTGTTCACTCACATGATGTATTTTAATCAAAAATCTGTACTTTCAGAGGCTTATTTGCAATTCGCAAGGATATTGGGATGTAAGAAAATCATTTCCACTCTCGATAAAATTGAATTGACTCAGGAAGAACAAACGACTTCTCAAAAAATATTACAAGAACAACATATTGAAGCCGGGAAATATATTGTTATTAACCCAAACACTTCCGACCTAAGGCCGGAGAGAAGATGGCCTGCAAGAAACTTTATTTTATTAATAGAAAAGATACTGGAACAATTCCCGGCATATAAAGTAATACTGATTGGGGCCAAAGATGAAGTAGAGTTTGTATTGTCTATTTCTTCTGTCTTTCCAAGTGAGAAAGTAATTGACACGTCAGGGAAATTAACCCTTGTAAACCTTATTTATTTGATAAAAAATGCCGCGCTATTAGTAACAAATGATACCGGGCCTATGCATATTGGCTTTGCACAGGGCACTAAAACGATTGGCTTATTTGGGGCATGTTCTCCTGAAAAATATGGCAATCCTCCTAATTCATATTTTATATACAAGAATGTATATTGCAGCCCTTGTGTCCACGAGTTCCTGATTCCTCCGTGTAAAGGAAACAACCAGTGCATGAAATTAATTTCTGCGGAAGAAGTATGGGATGCTGTTAAATCTTTTCAAACCAGCCTGCCATTGAAAAAGGACACCGAAGATATTGTGTACGAATCTGAATATGTTTTAGGAGAGGTTCACCGACACAAACCCAAATAATTTTCTTTCTTCGATAAATATTATTTGTTTGCTATCTTACGGATAGGTTTACTTGGATCAAGAACACTTAGGTTACTAATAAAGGCATCTTCAAAGTGCTGTTCATCATGCACTTTAACTTCTATAGGTAAATAAAAGGCCGGCGCTGTTCCCAAATCCCTTACTAACTGCTCCAACTGTAATCGTATAAAATCCTTTTCGGTAGTAATAATAATTTTTTTAGGATTCGTAATAGCATTATATGCTTTCATAACTTTTGCAACATCTCCAATATCGAAAAAATGATGGTCGGGAAAAGAAATATGAACAACATCTCTCGCCATTTCGGCCAGATGGTTATAGAGACTATGTGGGTTAGCAATGCCGGTAAGTAAAACTATAGAGTAATTTTTATCTATTACAGGAATTTCTATATTGTTATTCGATAGAGGGACAAGAGATTGGTAATAGATACTCGAAAAAAACACCTTCTGTTTAGGTAAGGGATTAATCTTGTCACGGATAAGCTTTTTTTCCACATCCGTAATATTGTGCGGGGTATCTGTAACTATAATAAACTGGGCACGTTTGTACCCCCTCACAGGTTCTCTTAACATACCGGCAGGGAGCATGTGGTCATTATAAAAAGGAGTATTGTAATTAGTAAGAAGAATAGAGAAAGTAGGTTTAACGGAACGGTGCTGAAAAGCATCATCAAGAAGTATTATCTTGAGTTGAGGATTTAATCCCATCAACAAACTTATTCCACGCACCCTTTTTTCGTCCACACCTATATATACATTGTTTAACCTTCTCTTTAATTGCATAGGTTCGTCGCCAACTTCTTTGGCATTGCTTGAATTGTTCACCAAGAGAAATCCATTAGTAGAGCGTCCATAGCCGCGACTTAAAACACCAATCTTATCAAATGTAAGCCCGAGATTTTCATAACTCCGGGTTAATTTTTCCAACAGCCGTGCGATGTATTCAGTATGGGGAGACTTTCCAGTGCCCCCGGTTGAAAGATTTCCGATTGAAATAACCCAAACGCGAAAATCACGGGAACGCAATATGCCCAAGTTAAAGAGTATATTACGTATTGTAATAATAGATCCATATAAAATTGCGAACGGATAAAGTAGGTATTTGGGGGATTTCACAGCTTTTCTATTTATTTTCAATCATTTTTAAAAACTCTTCTTCTTTAAGCAATGGAATATTCCACTTTTTTACCTTTTCTGCCTTCGAAGGCCCCATGTTATCTCCAGCAATAACATAGGAGGTTTTAGCAGAAATGGAACCAACATTCTTCCCCCCGTTCTTTTCGATTAAGCTAATCATTTCTTCCCTTGAATGATTTGCAAACACGCCTGAAACTACAAATGATTTTCCTTCCAAAATATTACTATACAAACCTGCCTCACTAATATCAACTGCAAAGTTAAGCCCTTTTTCCTGTAATTTTTCTACTATTTTAATATTATAGATATCGCTAAAGAAATCAACTATGCTTTTAGCCACAATATCTCCAACGTCTGTAACCTTAAGAAGGTCTTCCAAACCCGCTTTCCGAAGAGTATCCAGATTCTTGAAGTAATACGCAAGTTTTTTTGCGATAGTTTCACCTATATGCCTTATTCCAAGAGCAAACAGGACTCTTTCAAATGGTATTTTCTTAGATGATTCTATCCCCTCAATAATCCGGGATGCTGACTTTTCAGCCATCCTTTCAAGCGGAAGGATTTTTTCTATGGTCAGCTCATATAAGTCAGCAATAGTATGAAGTAAACCCGCTTTGTAAAACAATTCAATAGTTTCATACCCAATACTTTCAATACCCATTGCCCTCCGTGAAACAAAATGCTCTATTTTCCCTTTTATTTGCGGAGGACAGTTGCGCTCATTAGGACAAATATGCTGGACTTCACCTTCCCGTTTTATAAGTTCGGCACCACATTCGGGACAGTGAGCGGGAAACTTCAATGGAATAGAATCAGGTTTTCTTTTCGACAGGTCAACTTCCGTGATTTTGGGAATTATTTCACCGCCTTTTTCTACCGAAACAGTATCTCCTAATCTTATCCCCAGCTTTTTTATTATATCAGCATTATGAAGGGTGGCCCGCTTTACTATAGTACCAGCTAACAAAACCGGCTGCAGATTCGCCACAGGCGTAATAACACCTGTTCTACCCACCTGGAAGGAAACACTATTCAATACGGTAGTAGCTTTTTCGGCCTGGTATTTGAATGCTACAGCCCAGCGAGGGGATTTGGCAGTAAACCCAAGCAGCTTTTGCTGTTTAAACGAATTCACTTTAATTACTATCCCATCAATATCAAAAGGCAACTCATGCCGCTTTTTTTCCCACTTTGCAATAAAGGCATGCACTCCCTTCATATCTTTCACCAATTCGGCATGTTCGGATATTTTAAATCCCCATTTTTTTGCCTGTTTCAGGCTTTCATAATGGTCAGCGAAGGGCAAATTTTCGCCCAAGATATAATATACTGTACTGTCCAACTGCCTGCGGGCCACTTCTGCTGAGTCTTGCAATTTGAGTGTTCCCGAGGCAGAATTACGGGGATTGGCAAAAGGCTCATCACCTGCATCTTCACGTTCCTTGTTTATTTTTTCAAATATTTTCAAGGGCCAATAGACTTCGCCCCTCATTTCAAACTCCTCCGGGCAGCCTTGCCCATAAAGTTTTAACGGTATACTTCGAATTGTTTTCGCATTTGTAGTAATATTATCTCCCTGCGCTCCATCGCCTCTTGTAATGGCTTTAAATAATGCTCCATTCTTATAAATAAGACTAATGGCAACTCCATCGTATTTCAATTCACATACATATTCCACCTCATCCCCTGTTACTTTTCTTACCCTTTCATCAAAATCATTAAGTTCCTCTTCCGAGTATGTATTGGCAAGTGAAAGCATGGGATACCTGTGCTTCTCCTGCTTAAACTCTTTAGTGATGTACCCCCCCACACGCTGAGAGGGAGAATTATGCTTAACGAGTGATGGAAACTGCTTTTCTAATGCAAGGAGTTGTTCTAATAATTTATCAAATTCATAATCGCTTATAACAGGGCGGGATAAGGCATAATAATTATAATTATGCTCTTCTATAAGCTCCGATAACCTTTTTATCTCTTTTTCCGCCTCCTTTTCATCCATATAAGGCTGTAATATTAATCAAAAATAATGGCACCTTAAAATCCTGTTCTTGCCATTTAAATCTTTTTTTACTATTACATCTGAAAACCCTTCCTCACGCATAAATTCACTTATTTCATCTCCCAATTCTTCATATATTTCAAAATAAAGAAATTTACTTTTTGTTTTCTTCGCATAACGGGCAATAGACTTATAAAATAGTAAGGGAGTTTCATCGGGGACAAATAATGCCAAATGAGGTTCATACATAAACACACTTTTTTGTACATAATCTTTACCTGAACAAGGAATATATGGGGGATTGGAAATAATAATATCGTACTGTTCATTATTCATGTCCTGCTCCATATGTAATGCATCGGCTTTTTTAAAATCAATTTCCAAGGCGAGGTTCTCCGCATTTTTTTTTGCCATACATAAGGCTTTGTCCGAAACATCAATAGCGGTTACAGCCGAGCCTGGTAAATGCATTTTAAGGGCAAGTGCAATACATCCACTACCTGTACAAACATCCAGTATTTTTAATTGCTTTCCTTTGTTATCTTTTATCACCCAATCTACAAGCTCCTCCGTCTCCTGCCTTGGAATCAGTACATCGGGGCATACTTGCAACATCATACCATAAAAGTGCGCCACTCCCAATATATGTTGAACGGGGATGCCTTTTTTCAGATCTTTCAAAAAAGAAAGTACCTGCTCCTCCTGGGCTTTACTTAATTCATATTGTGGTTGGGCAAGGATAACTACCTTTGGGATTCCAAGTGCATCTACTAATATGTAAGTAAGAATAGTTTGTAATTCTTCTGTGGAATATATGTTTCCAAGCTCACTATTGAAAATATCCTTTAGCTCCTTTAACTTCATAGTTGTAATCTGCCTAAGCAGATATATACGAAAATAAATAGGGTAGGGTTTGGGTACACACGAAAAACATATGAAACTTTGCCTTAAGCTGGCTATCAAAGGGTTAGGCAATGTGGCTCCTAATCCAATGGTTGGCTGTATTATTGTTCATAATGAAAAAGTAATTGGGAAGGGGTATCATAAAAAATTCGGGGAAGCGCATGCTGAAATAAACGCCATCCGTTCAGTAAAAAATAAGGCTTTGCTCAAAGATTCAACTCTTTATGTATCGTTGGAACCCTGTTCACATCATGGTAAAACTCCGCCATGTGCTGATGCCATTATAAAATGTGGAATACGGCGAGTGGTTATTGGAGGTATTGACCCAAACCCTTTAGTGAAAGGCAAAGGTATTGCTAAGCTTATTAAACATGGTTGTTCCATTATTACCGGGATTTTAGAAGATGAGTGTATGGATTTGAACAAGCGTTTTTTTACTTTTTACCTGGAAAAGCGTCCATACATTATATTAAAGTGGGCTATGACTCAAGATGGTTATATAGACAAGCACCGGACGGAGAAAGAAAATCCCCTGAAAGTAACAGGTAAAGAAGCTTTAGAACTCTCTCATAAATGGAGGAGCGAAGAACAGGCAATAATAATTGGTACGAATACTGCAATTATGGATAATCCTATGCTTACAACCCGCCGTGTTAAGGGGAAATCACCTGTTAGAATTGTATTGGATAGAGACCTTAAGATACCCTTAAATTCTAATATATTTAATAACTTTGCTTCGGTTATTATTATAAACGGGAAGAAAAACCACAAGGAGGGAAATATCGAATATTTTAAAATTAACTATACAGGAAACACCTTGGAGAAAGTACTTGCCAGTTTATATAAACACCATTTTCAATCCGTTATAGTGGAAGGAGGCGCAACTCTTCTAAATACATTTATCCATAGTGGATACTGGGATGAAGCGAGAGTGTTTACCTCTGATAAAAAAATTGGAAAAGGCATAAAAGCCCCTGCATTTAAAGGAATCCCCAGTGATACACAAAAAATAGGAAATGATAGTTTAAACATGTATAAGAACCCGGCTTGAAACCTACAGGAACTATGAAAAAACTAATTGGTGTTTTATTTTTATTTATTACGATTACCTTGCCGGCACAATATGTAAGGCCGAGTGAACAAGGTTCTACTGTATCTCCTGATCATACAGCCCCGGTTCCACAAAAAAGTATTTGGGATAACCTGTCTTTGGGTGGAAGTTTTGGTTTGCAGTTCGGCTCTATTACCTTTGTTGAAGTGGAACCGCTATTAAATTATCATTTTGGCGAAAGTTTTATGATAGGTGTTGGGCCCATATACCAATATGTAAATGCACAGGCCCAGGTGTATGGTTTTGAATATACAGCAAGCACTTATGGAGCCCGTGTTTCGGCACTTTTTTTTCTTCCCGATGAGTTATCTAAAATATTTATAATGGGAGAATACGACGTTCTTAATGTTCCGGAATTGAATTCTTACAATTCAATTGACCGCGGTAATCTTACTATACCTTTGGCAGGCATAGGATATAGGGATAAATTATCAGATAAATTTTCCTTTTTTATTTATGGCTTATGGAATTTCAATAATTCCATTTATAATCCCTATACAAATCCCACTATTAATGCCGGGTTTGATGTCGGGTTGTGGCATTGAAAAAATTAGCACCATTCCATTTTGCTGATAAACCGTAATTTTGCACAAAATTTAAGAACAAGTAATGAAAGTAGCTGTTATAGGAGCCACAGGTTTAGTAGGCAGGACTATGCTCCGGGTACTGGAAGAGCGGAATTTTCCGGTTGATACTATTATTCCGGTTGCATCTGAAAGGTCAGCAGGAATGGAAGTAACTTTTAAAGGAAAAAGCTATAAAGTAATTTCATTGGCTGATGCAGTCAAAGCCAAGCCCGATATTGCTCTTTTTTCTGCCGGGGGAAGTGTATCCCTGGAGTGGGCACCACGCTTTGCAGAAGCAGGTACTACGGTAATTGATAATTCCTCGGCATGGAGAATGGATAAAAGCAAGAAACTGGTGGTTCCGGAAGTAAATGCCCATGTTCTTACTTCTTCCGATAAAATAATTGCCAATCCCAACTGCTCTACTATTCAAATGGTGGTGGCTTTAAATCCTCTGCATAAAAAATACAATATAAAACGTATAGTAGTGTCTACTTATCAATCTGTATCAGGTACGGGACAAAAAGGAGTTGCCCAAATGATGGAAGAAAGAAGTGGTAAAAATGGAACCAAAGCATATCCTCACTCTATCGACATGAATGTTATTCCTCATATTGATGTTTTCCTTAACAACGATTACACCAAAGAAGAAATGAAAATGGTGAACGAGACTAAGAAAATAATGGGAGATGATACCATACGAGTTACTGCTACTACGGTTCGCGTACCTGTAAAAGGCGGGCATTCGGAAGCTGTAAATGTAGAATTTGAAAATGATTTTGAAATAGACGAAGTAAAGTCTCTCTTAAAGCAAAGCCAGGGCATTGTTATTATGGATACGCCTTCACAAAACATTTACCCCATGCCAAAAGACGCAGAAGGAAAAGATGAAGTTTTTGTAGGACGTATACGCAGAGACGAGTCCCAGCCTAAGACCTTAAATATGTGGATAGTGGCAGATAACCTTCGGAAAGGAGCTGCCACTAATGCCGTTCAAATTGCAGAATATCTTGTAAAGCATTCCCTCACCGGAGGAAAACTCCATTCGGCTACTACTGTTTAGGTGCTGTAGTAGGAGAAGCCGGTACCATAGGTTTTTGTGCATCGTCCTTCTTCTCCGCAGCAGAGCCGGCAGGTGCGGGTGGAGGGGTTACCTTTTTTACTTCAGGTGTGCCGTCCACTTTACCATCAGCATATTTTGCAGTGGTACGCTGTGTAAAGTCATCATTGTATTCTATCCATTTGCCCGTTTTCATACCGTTCATATAAGAACCTTGTGCTTTCACTCTTCCATCTTCAGCATACTCTTTCCATTCCCCGGTTTCTTTTCCACTTTTATATTGCCCTAGTTTCTTAGCACCGCCGCTTTCATAAAATTCATTGTATACCCCATCATACTCATTATTCTTATGCCCCCCCTTGCTTAATATATTTCCATTTTCATAATAACTTTCAAATGGGCCATCAAGAATCCCGTTTATATAATGGTATTTAGATGCTATTTTTCCATCGGAATAGTACCATTTGTAATCCCCATCTTTATTACCCATTTTATACATGCCCTCTTCTCCAACCATTCCGGAATTATTATACATCATATAAATACCATCCAATTTACCCATTCTGTATGTTCTTTCAGAAAGAACTCTACCGCCGGGAGAATATTCCACATCAATGCCATCAAGGGTATCATTTGTATAATTCTTTTCGCCGTGATAATATCCGTTATTATCCACATTATAATCAGGGCCATTCCTTAAACCATTTTTATATGTCACTACTTCATCCAAAATTCCGTTGGAGTGGTGGCTTGCCCAGATACCTTCTTTTTTGCCATTGATATAATTGCCAATCCATTTTGTAGGGCCTAAATTTTCAACCCAAAGCCCCTGTTTTTGCCCATGCGCATCCATTTTATTAGTATCGGAAGGCAATGAACCGGCCTTTGCCGCAAAAGTGAAAACAGATAAAGAAACTAAAATCGCAATAGTTATCTTACTTTTCATGGTATGTATTTTTTTAATAATTCGAAGTGCAAATATGCGAAGAATAGAGGTATATGCCAAAATTTCCCGTTAAAAAATGTTAATCTTCCCTTCCTGCCACAACAATCACTATTTCACCTTTTATGGTAGAGTTTGTAAAATGAGTTATTAATTCTGCCAATGTTCCCCTGACGTTCTCTTCAAACATTTTAGTTAATTCTCTCGAAATGGCTGCCTTTCTTTCTGCTCCAAATGTAGCTGTAAAAAGCTCTAACGTTTTCAGCAAGCGAAAAGGTGATTCATAAAAAACCATTGTGCTTCTTTCTTCCTTCAGAGACTCCATAATCTTATTTCTTCCCTTTTTATGCGGAAGAAAGCCATGAAAATAAAACGAATCACATGGAAGCCCCGAATTAACAAGGGCAGGCACAAAAGCCGTAGCCCCGGGAAGGCATTCTGTTTTTATGCCTTGTGCTAAGCATTCGCGCACCAATAAGAACCCCGGGTCAGAAATACCAGGGGTTCCTGCATCGGTTACTAATGCTATATCTTCCCCTTTACTGATACGCTCTACAAGTTTTGGAGTAAGGCTGTGCTCATTATTTTGGTGATAGGCAATTACCGGGATGCTAATTTCATAATGCTTTAATAAGATTGCCGTTTTGCGGGTATCCTCCGCGAGGATAAGATTCACTTCTTTCAATATACGCAATGCCCTAAGGGTAATGTCTTCGAGATTGCCTATGGGAGTAGGAACAAGATAAAGCATAAGACAAAGATAGCTAAGAACTAAGAGCTAAGGGTTTATGAGATTCCTAATTTTGGTGTATGTGTAGTCAAGGCACAAATATAGGGCAATCCAATGGTTTTAAAAATGTTTCATTATCAGATATATACCTTTCCTGATTTACAAAGGTAATTTTTGTTTCTATTTATTGGCAAATTACTAGAGAGTACGTTAAATTTTAATTTTACAAAAATATTTATTTACATCATATTAATTGGAGGCGGAACATTATCTATAATAGATTTCAATTCAGGTATTGATTCCAGTTTTGCCCATTCTGCCATACCTTTTGTCCACACAAGAGTACTTTCTAACATTTCTCTGTCATGTATCATTTTCTCCATTTCCTCAATGTTAAAGCCGCCTTTTCTTACATTGTTTATGTGGACAAAATATTGTGTTCCATCTGACTTTTTAGAAGGTATTGGCGGCGGAACATCTTCGGTGTTTTGGTTGCCTGTATTCATTTTATTTG
>Ga0206994_1032_pt1 | contig 29972 bp, 17 predicted proteins | sample Alteio_BWMinCont_4_FD_153485 | JGI IMG/M metagenome (GOLD analysis project Ga0206994, IMG submission 153485) | Enriched cells from forest soil in Barre Woods Harvard Forest LTER site, Petersham, Massachusetts, United States -... | ecosystem: Environmental > Terrestrial > Soil > Temperate forest >...
ATAGCCAGGTTTTTGGTTTACCTTATAAACGTTGTTACCAATATATCATTTTACGGAACGTTCAGCCTTGGCTTTCATAGCCCTGCTAATAATCATTTGGGTTTATGGGTGATTGTTATACCCGCGATTGGGGGCATAGTAGTGGGTTTAATGGCGTATTATGGTTCATCGGCTATCCGGGGGCATGGCATACCCGAGGCTATGGAACAAATACTGGTTAATCAAAGTAAAATAAAGCCTTCTATCACCTTCTTAAAGCCCATATCATCGGCAATAGCAATAGGTACTGGCGGGCCGTTTGGTGCTGAGGGCCCTATTATAGCCACAGGCGGCGCGCTGGGCTCAACTATTGGGCAACTATTCAAAATAACATCAAACGAACGCAAGGTAATACTGGCCGCGGGTGCAACGGCAGGTATGTCGGCCATATTTGGTACGCCCATAGCAGGCATATTTTTGGCTATTGAGCTGTTGTTGTTCGAATTTTCTCCAAAATCCATATTCCCGGTCGCGCTTGCTTGTATTACGGGCGCTGCGGGGCACCATTTACTGTTCGAGTCGGGCCCGGTTTTCCCAATGCCTGATCTGGCCGTACCGTCAAACATGGCTTTGGCCATTTATAGCGGTATCGGGCTTATCATTGGCTTTTTGTCGTTAGTGCTTACCCGTGCGGTTTATATTATTGAGGATCTGTTTGAAAAAATGCCCATTCACTGGATGTGGTGGCCGGCCATAGGCGGACTGGCGGTTGGTTTTATAGGCTATTTTGCACCGCATACCTTAGGTGTGGGGTATGATAACATCATCAGCATACTATCGGGTACTTTTACAATAATAATATTGGTGCGGTTATGTTTCTTTAAATTCCTTTCATGGGCCATCGCTTTAGGCAGCGGTACTTCGGGTGGCACACTGGCGCCTTTGCTAACTATTGGCGGGGCCGCCGGGGCAGTAATGGGCGCAGGTATTTTATTGTTCTTCCCAAATTCGGGCATAAGCATACCTATGGCGGCTTTGCTGGGGATGTCGGCCATGTTTGCCGGGGCATCACGGGCTTATTTAACAAGTATAACTTTCGCGCTGGAGGCTACTTTACAATCACACGCTTTGTTGCCATTGCTGGGGGCTTGTACTGCCTCGTACCTGGTATCATTCTTCATGATGGAAAATACCATCATGACCGAAAAAATAGCACGCAGGGGTGTACATACGCCTGATTCGTTTGAACCTGATGTGCTTGAAAAATTGGCGGTATCGCAGGTATTGGATGATAATGGAACCGTATTAAGCGCGGAAAGCACCATTGGCGATGTACGGGAATGGCTGACCATAAATAAAGCGCGTGACAATTATTTTATTGTTGCCGATGCAAAAGGCGCATACGCCGGGACCGTAAGGCTTGCTGATATTTATGATCAAAAATTAAACGCAGCTTCCCAATTGCTGGCCATAATTCACCAGTCGCAGCTTTCGGTAATGAACAACGATTCATTGCGAAGAGCGGTGGTATTGATGGCGAAGGGCGGCGTTGAAATATTGCCGGTAATATCTATTGAGGGTAAGATAACGGGTATATTAACATACAAGGATATTATTACCGCTTATAAATATCACATTGATGAATCGCAAAAGGCAAATCTGCATATATCATTAAAACGCCAACGGTTAAAAATACTGATAAGGGGACGCAGGCTGGTGAGGATGAACGATTATATTGATAAAACAGATGTAAAGCCTGAGTAACGCTTATTGAGAATCAAGAGTCAAGAACCAAGAGTCAAGAAAATGGCAGATGTATAAAGGAATCTATTAAAAAGAAACAAAGTTAAGCAGACTTGATACTGTAAATTAGCCAGTTTTTAGCTTTTGTCTTGACTCTTGGTTCTTGGCTCTTGATTCTGATAAGTAACAATTAGGTATTACATCAGCAAAAAGAGGAAAAAAATATTTAGTATTGGTGTTTGATTTATTGCGCGCCTGCGCCTATTAAACTGCACCTATGAATATACTAACCAAAAAGGTACTTTTTTTATTTACAGTTATTATTGGCTGTATATCTGCTGCGCCGGCACAACCAACTGATACTTTATTTAAGCCTGCATCTATTTTAAAAACAATGGAAAGGGTTGCCGATTGGCAATTGAATACCTGGGAACAAAAAGGCTCGCGCTGGCCGAAGTGGGACTGGACAAACGCCGCAGGTTATACCGGGATATTAGAACTTGGCAAACTTAGCAAGAACGACAGGTACACTAAATACCTGGTTAGCGTAGGCAATGACCTGAACTGGAACACCGGCCCGAACAGGTTTATGGCCGATGATTATTGCATAGGGCAAACCTATGCTAACTTGTATTTATTGTACAAGGACGATAAGATGATAGCACCTTTTAAAGCTTTGGCTGATAGTATCATCGCGCAGCCGCATACCGAATCATTGGCCTGGAGAAATAATATACAAACAAGGGAATGGGCCTGGTGCGATGCCATGTTTATGGGGCCAACCAGCTTAAGCTACCTTTCAACCGCCACCGGCGAGAAAAAATACCTTGATATTGCTGTAAAACTTTGGTGGAAAACATACAATTACCTGTACGACCCGAGTGAACATTTATACTTTAGGGATAGCACTTATTTTACTAAGGAAGAAAAGAATGGTGCTAAGGTTTTTTGGTCGCGGGGGAATGGTTGGGTGATGGGTGGATTGGTGCGGGTACTGGATAATATGCCGGCCAATTATCCCGACAGGAAGAAATTTATTAGGCTTTATAAAGATATGGCTGCCCGCATAGCAGCTTTGCAACAGCCTGACGGCAGCTGGCACGCCTCATTACTTGACCCTGCAAGCTATCCGGTTAAAGAGGCAAGTGGAACTGGGTTTTATACTTATGCGCTGCTATGGGGACTTAATAATGGCACTCTCGATAAAAAGACGTATTGGCCAGTGGTGCAAAGGGCATGGGCGGCACTTTCAGCATGCGTACACCCGGATGGGATGCTAGGCTATGTGCAACGTATAGGTGCAGCGCCGGATAAAGTTGATGAAAACAGTACAGAAATTTATGGAGTGGGGGCGTTTTTACTTACAGGTTCGCAATTGTATAAATACATGGAAAATAATGGAAAATGATGCGATGATAAAGAAGCTGTTTTTTTTATTTGCTTTGAGTTTTATGGTGCATAACGCAAATGCGCAAACCGTTACGCTCGATTATTATTTTAACCACGAAGTGCACACCAATAAAGCCGGGCAGGTTGAAAGATATCATTATACCTGGGAAGATACAGCCAATTCGGGTTTTTCAATTTTGGGTGATGTTTTTAAAAGAAATGGCGCCAGGTTAGATACGTTGGGTAGCGCGCCCACGGCTAAGAATTTAAAAGGATCCAATATTTATATTATTGTTGACCCCGATACATGGAAGGAGAGCCCGCTTCCTAATTATATTGAGGGAAAAGACATTCGTGAAATAACCGCATGGGTTAAAAATGGCGGGGTGCTGTTAATGCTGGCTAATGATAGCGCTAATGTGGAACTGCCGCATTTTAATGATTTAGCCGCGCAGTTTGGTATGCACTTTAATGATGACCTGCAAAATCATGTTATTGATGACGCGCATTTTGAGGATGGCGCTGCAAATACAAGTGGTAACTCGATTTTTAAAACCGCACACAAGGTTTTTATGAAAGATGTTTGTTCCATAGGCATAACCGGCCCCGCAAAGGCGGCATTACGAAATAAGAATAATGCCGTAATTATCGCAACCGCCAGATACGGAAAAGGCACTGTAATGGCCGTTGGCGATCCTTGGTTATATAATGAATATACAAACGGAAGGCTGCCTGCAAGTTTTGAGAATGATAAAGCTGCCGATGATATTGTAAAGTGGCTGATAGCAAGGGTAGCGCATAACTAAAATATTTTCTCGCTCATAACAACAATAGCACACTTAGGATAGTTCTAATATCATTAATGAGCAAGCTATGGAAAAGTTTGAAATATCAGTGAGCTATAAAAATGAGAATCATCATTTTGAAGTGAAGGATCATATGCAGCATAATGGCGACCAATGCAAATTTGAGATCTTTAAAGACGGGAAGTTTATTGCAGGTTTCGAGCCGGGGCCACACAAGCAGTTGTATATATGCAAAAATACCGGACTATGGCCGCAAGAGGTTTTGAACCTTATAGCCGATAGGATAGAGGCTTCGCATTTATAGTGGATTAAATAGTTTTTTTTAGATTGATGAATACTGATGTTTCATCAATTCGGTAAGTTGTGGTTCGGCTTTAATATATTCATCTAAAAAATAAAGCTGGTTTCTGGCACGCATTAAATTATGACCCGAATATTTGACCTGGTAATATATATCGTTATTCAGGTAATCGGTTATGAACCTGGTGGCTTGCATATATATCATAAACTTACCCGCGAAAATAAAGTTCTCCTTTTCTGCAGGTGTTAATATGCCTTCCATTTGCTCTATATAACCTTTGTATATGGCATAAAAAAACTCGTGCCTAACGGTAATTTTGCTAAAATCCTGTTCTTCTTCATTAGCAGGCGAAAGGTAAGTGCGCATCATATCGCCAACATCGCTAATAAAATAACCGGGCATTACAGTATCAAGGTCAATCACGCATAAGCCTTTATTGGTATCATCAAATAAAACGTTGCTTATTTTGGTGTCGTGGTGTATTACCCTTAACGGGATAAGCGCATTGTTTACCAGGTTTTCATATGTAAGTGTAATATTACTATACCGGTTTATAGTATCTATAACATCTTTTGCTGTTTCTAATCTGCCAGGCTCCGCTTGTTTACAAGCCTGGTTAAACTGCTCAATTCGTAATGGCAGGTTATGAAAATCGGTTAAAGTATAATTAAGCAGGCTTAAGTCAAGACCTTTAAACAGCCGGGTAAAAGTTCCGAATTGTTTTGCTGCTTCATACGCCTCGCCGGCATTCTCAACAGTATTAACGGTATGCGAATTTTTTATAAAGGGGAACAGCCTGAAATAACTGCCGCTTTCAGTTTGTACAATAGAACTGCCGTTTGGCGATAATAGTGGAGCTACAAATAAATAATCAGGATCAACCTTTTTAATATAGTTGTTTAATATTTCCAGGTTTTGGGCAATATCACCAGGGCTCTTGAATACATTGCTATTGATCTGTTGCAGGATAAATTCTTTATCCTGGGTCGTAATTTTCCAAGTATAGTTTATCAACCCTGAATCCAGTTTATGTATTTCACAAACTGCGGGATCAAGGCCATAAGCAATAAGTATATTGTTAAACATTAAAGTGTTTTATAATCCATTTGAACAAACGTAATTAATAAACCTGCTATTTTGTTGTGCAAACGTTTGAGTGAAATTTATATAATAAAATTTGATCAGCCATTCACTCAATTGCAGAGAAATGAAAACCAAGACAATTATAATTGTATTTTACGATATGTAAGGTTAAACATGTATTTTAAAAATGTGCATTGTCTATGGTTAACGGCAATAAAGCAATGGTTAATGGATAGGGTATGTGAATATTTGCCGGTTTTAAAATTAGACTAAGGTCCTTTAGCTAATAAAAACGCTCTTTACAAACGTTTGCGTAGTAAATGCGCTGATTTTTAGATAGAAAAACATAACATTTATGTCATTATAAAAACCTAACATGAAGATCTATCTAATCAATATGCGATCATTTCTTTGTTTAGCTTTACTATGCAGTATAAGTATTGCAAAAGCGCAAACAACACCTGAAGCCGACACAACGTCAATAAATGTACCTCTTGGTGGTAATGCCTGGGTAAATGACAAAGCAAGTGTTAAAATTGGCGACTCAGGTTTAACGGATTGGGCCGATGCAAATGATACAATAAGTGTTTGGGTAAGAGCTGAAGCAGCTGGCTCATTACATATTTCGTGTCGTTTACTTGTGCCGCAGGGGAAGAGTGAGATAGCTGTAATGGTTAATAATTCCGTATTCAGAAAAAAAGTTTCTAATAATTCATTCGCTACGGTTGATCTTGGGACAGTTTCTATTGCTCAGCCGGGATATATCTGCATACGTTTAAAAGGTATTTCACATTCGGGCCCTGTTTTTGCCGAAGTGTCGGACTTTGTTTTAACAGGTGTTGCCGTATCAAACGGAGCCATATATGTTAAAAATAATAAGGGTAATTATTTTTATTGGGGCCACCGCGGGCCATCGGTGCATTTAAATTATAAAGTACCGGCGGCAATTCAGCATAATGTTGAATGGTTTTATAACGAAGTAACCGTACAGGCGGGTGAGGATAAACAAGGATCGTATTTTATGTCGAACGGGTTTGCTCAAGGTTATTTTGGCATGCAGGTTAATTCGTCAACCGAGCGCCACGTGTTATTTTCAATCTGGAGCCCCTTTAGTACGAATGACCCTAAAAGCATCCCCGATAGCTTAAAAATAAAATTGCTTAAAAAAGGGCCTAACGTACATGCCGGTGAATTTGGTAACGAAGGTTCGGGCGGTCAAAGTTATATGAATTACCCGTGGAAAGCTGGTAAAACCTATTGTTTCTTAACACATGCCCAGCCCGATGCTGCTAAAAATACTACCGTTTTTACTTGCTATTTTAAAGCGGCTGATGATGCAAACTGGCAATTAATGGCAAGCTTTAGCAGGCCGAAAACAAATGATCACCTTACACAGCTATATTCGTTCCTGGAAAATTTCGACCCTGAAGTTGGGAACATAGAACGTAAAGGAAATTATGGTAATGGTTGGGTAGTTGATACCAACGGTAATTGGGTTGAACTTACCGATGCTTTATTTACAGGTGACGCCACAGCTAACATAAAATACCGTAAGGATTATGCAGGCGGTACCGAAAATGATTTATTTTATTTGCGTAATTGCGGTTTTTTTAATGATTTTACGCCGCTTAAAACTATGCTTCACAGGCAGGCAAGTACAAAGGGCCATCCTGTTATAAACTTTAACGATCTTCCATAACCAAATATGACAACAGCTAATAACATACAAACAATTGAGTGGGGCAAAATAGGCGATGAAGTAATCAACTTATATACCATTACCAATTCAAATGGCGTACGGGTAGACATTGCGAATTTTGGCGCAGCCGTACAATCCATATTGATACCTGATAAAAATGGGAAACAGGTGGATATTGTGTTGGGATATGATTCATTAAAGGGTTATGAAAATGATGATTTTTATATTGGTACTATTGTAGGCAGGTATGCTAATCGCATTGCAGGGGGTAGGGTTAAAATTGACGGCACAGATCACCAGCTAACCGTTAAGGACGGAGGGTTTCATCATCATGGCGGTAAAATCGGATTTAATAAAAAGGTTTGGCAGGCTGAATCATTTACAGATGGGGAATCTAATGGTGTGAAATTAACTTATTTAAGTGCTGATGGTGAGGAAGGTTTCCCCGGTAATCTGAAAACAACGGTAACTTATACGTTGAATAATCTTAATCAACTTATTGTCGACTATAAAGCGGCAACTGATAAGCCTACTATACTAAACCTTACACAACATACTTATTTCAATTTGGTGGGGCATAATGAAGGGTCGGTCTTAGACCATCAGTTAATGCTTCCGCACCAATATTACCTGCCGGTAAACCAAATGCAGGTACCTGCCGGGGAATTGGGAGATGTTAAGGATACGCCGTTTGATTTTACCGCATTTAAAGCCATAGGACGGGATATAGGCATTGAAAACGAACAGTTAGAGCTAAGTTTGGGCTATGACCACTCATGGGTTGTAAAACAATCAAGATCGGATGAGGTGGTTTTGGCAGCAAGTGTGGCTGAGCCTGGCAGCGGCAGAAAAGTGAACGTTTACACTACCGAGCCGGCCATTCATTTATATACAGGTAATTTTTTAGATGGTTCGCCGGGGAAAAATAACTCATCGTATGGCTTTCGTGAAGGTTTTTGCCTTGAAACTCAAAATTATCCCGATTCGCCAAATCATTCGAACTTTCCCAGTGCTTTATTAAACCCTGGCGAAACATTCACCAGCAGGACAATATTTGAATTTGAGTGGGATAAAGAATAAACTTAGTCGGTTATTTGGTGTTATTTTCCACCAATTGAGAATCGATAACTATATTATAGAAAGCGCCTTTATTAGTTACCCTGTCTTTATTAGCCAATAGGTCGAGCAAAATATCAGTAGCTTTTTGCCCTTGTAAGTAAGGGAACTGCTCAACAGATGCTACCGGGATATGATCCATATAGTGTATAAGCGGCAAATTTGCAAAACTTACGAACTCAGGCATTACAGTCAATCTCATTGATCGCGCCTTTTTTATGGCGAACAAGGCCACATAATCGTTAAAAGTTACTATCGCGGTTATGTTCCTTTTGTGGGTTATTAATTCGTCCAGCGCTTTTTCTGTACCACTTTGTGTCAGGTCACAGTTTACAATAAGTGATGGGTCGTATTTAAGGCGGTTTTTTATCATGGCCTTAATATAGCCTTCTTTTCTTTCGGCAGTGGCTATAAGTGTATTAGGGCCATTGATCATGCCTATGGTGCGGTGTCCTTTTTTCAACAGGTAACTTACTGCTTCAATGGTGCCGTTTTCCATATTGCAGGCAACGGAATGTACATTTTGCAGAGGAGGGATGCGGTCAAAAAATACCACGGGGATGTCGTGGCGGTTTAATTTGTCAAAATGCTCAAACGAAGAAGTGTCTTTTGCAAGTGATATTAATAAACCATCAACCCGGTGGTTCATTTTTTCAACCAGTTCTATTTCTCTCTTCACATCATCGTGTGATTGAGCCAGTAGTACAGAATAATTCTTTTTATAGGCCGATTCTTCAATAGCGCTTATGGCTGATGAAAAAAATGCTTCCGAAAGTTCAGGTAATATTACGCCAATGATGTAAGTTTTACCCTTTTGAAAAAAGATAGCGTTCTGATTCGGCTCGTAATTTAGTTCGGCAGCCAGCTTTTTTACTTTTTGGCGGGTAGTTAAACCAATGCTCGGATGGTCATGCAGCGCCCTTGAAACTGTTGATGCTGAAATGTTTAACAGTTTGGCAATTTCCTTAATAGTGGTCGGCTTTGCAGGTATTGACATAGATGCAATATACAATATTTATAGAAATTAATAAATATTGTATATTGAACTAAGCCTTTAATACCAATACCTGTTATTGGTTTATTTTAACGTGTTTACACCAACAACAGGTTCTGCTGCCGATGCTTGCATATCGTATACTATAATTTCATTTCTGCCCGATTTTAGCCATGATGCAGGGCAATATAGGTTATGTTGTGGGCCGCGGTTCCAGTATCTGCCCAAATTATGGCCGTTTACAAATACTACGCCTTTGGCATATTTGCTCAGATTGAAATAGGTATCGCCTGTTTTGTTAAGCGTAAATTCACCCTTGAAAAAATTACATTTGTTGTTAGGAACGACCTGTGACGTTGTTTTCAATGTGCGTACAAAGTTCTCATCAAGCGGCAGTTTAAACATATCCCAGTTCATTAATGTCATGCCGTTAAGTACAACCCTGTCGGTAATGCCTTTAGGGTCGATTATATACTGGGCGAAGTTTATGTGACCCATGCCTTCAACCAAAATATCAAGCACCGGTTCTTTAACATCAGTCTTTGGAAGTTTAATGTTCCATTTGCCACCATCGCGATAAACGCTATCGATATACTTACCGTTTAAAAATACCATGGCGTAATCATGCGGTTCATTTATAACCAGGTTGCCGCTTTTGTGGCCAATTAAACGCGTACGATAAAGTACCATTCCCTGGTTCTGATCCAATGCCTCCATTGTTTTTGGCTGCGCGCTGTGTATTGGCGCGGGCAAATTTTGCCAGATGGTAGTATAAGGCCGCATTTTTATTTCAGGAATTGTAATGGTTTTTATTGGCGCGGGTACAGCAGGGATCTTATAGCTAACATATTGCTTTATCAGGTTACGCAGCATATAAAATTTAGGTGTTGGGTTGCCTTGTTCATCTATCGGGGCATCATAATCATAACTGGTAACATCGGGCTGATATTCGGTGGCTCTGCCTGCGTTTGCGCCTGCTGTGTACCCAAAGTTTGTACCGCCATGCACTACATAAAGGTTGAACGACTTTTTATTGCTTAAAAGGTAAGTAATGTCCTTTTTTATACCCGGAGTGTCAACGGTCGCCCATTGTTCGCCCCAATGCGTTAACCAGCCGGGGTAGGTTTCACTACTGAATGCCGGAACTGTTGGGTCTTCTTTAGTCGCTGCTTTAAAATCATCATCGCTTGTGCCGCTATCAAGGCCTATGGCTGCGCCTGCTACGCGGCCGGCATCAAGCATATAATCTGCAGCGCCATCAGCGGTATAAAAAGGAACGTTTATGCCATTCGTAAGCCATAGTTTTTTCAGCGTGTACAAATAATCTTTATCGTTACCATAGCTGCCGTATTCATTCTCGATCTGTACCATCAAAATTGGTCCGCCGTTAGTGCATTGCAGTGGCGCTACTTCTTTTGATAAACGGGTTACATAGCGACTTAATGCCCGTATATAACGCGGATCCATACATCTAACTTTTATATCAGCTGTTTTTAGCAAATAGGTGGGGAGGCCGCCAAAATCCCATTCGGCGCAAACATAAGGGCCGGGACGAAGCAATACCCACATGCCTTCTTCATGGCAAATTTTTATAAACTCGGCTACATTGTGGTTGCCGGTTTTAAAATCAAAAACGCCGGGTTGGGTTTCCTGGTAATTCCAGAAAATATAGGCTGCGATGGTATTACATCCCATAGCCTTTGCCATTTTTATGCGGTGGCGCCAGTATTCATAAGGTATACGCGCCGGGTGCATCTCGCCACTAATAATTTGGAAAGGTTTGCCATCAAGCATAAAGCCTGTAGGGCTTAAACTAAATTTATGTGTGTTTTGTGCCTTTACAAGGCTTGATGCCGCTAAAAGGCAAAAAACTAAAAGAAGGTATTTTCTCATTTTTACAGATAATGTTAAACTTATGTTGAAATTATATATAAAAATCATTTACATAAGCCTGAAAACTAATTTAAAGTAACACAAACGTTTGTTAAAAGCAGCAGGCAAAGCACTTAAAACAAATAACCCGCTATATAATTTTCATTATAAGCGGGTTATTGAACTATAACTATTAACTGAAGAAACTAATTTTTATGGTGCATGGGTTGCATCTAACGATTGCTCAATTACAAGATATGAACCAGGTACATATATGCGTATTGGGAATCGGAGATTTAAACTATACATCCCATTAGGGAACCCGTCATTAATTACGAATTGTGTAGGTATCCTTTGGTAGATATTATACGCTTGAGGCCCTTGATTTAAAGGGAATGGCGTAAATGGAAACGCGAAAACACTAGAAGTAGGGGTATAATAAAATGAATGTGTAAACGTCCGAAGCGATTGTAAAAATGGAGGATTAGGATTTAAACCGGCGGCAGGCCTGTTTACTACTTCCCCGTTTTTCGGGTTCCAAAATACACCATTCTTATCGGCGTATTTTACAGTTATTATGTTTGGCGTGTCAGCCACCCTCATAATCATTAAATGAGGAGGCTTACCAACTTTAGAAATACTTTCGTTCCCAACTAATATCCGGGTTTCGCTGGTTGCGCCAATTGCCGGTACAGCATCAAACGTGGTGGTGTCTTTTAATATAAAGTCGCCAATTTTTGGATAGATCTTGGTGCCAGCAGTGTTTGTTATCTGCAAATCGAACTGGTACTCGCCGCCCGGGATATTTAACGCTCCAAAGTTGGCGGTTATTTGGCCGCTTTCGGGGCTGATGGCAATTGCCGGTACATGAACGGTGCTGCGTTTGGCATTTATAAGGGCTATAGTGGTATCAGTTTTTGGATTATATAAAGCTGTCCAAATTGGCACCGGGTAGGTATGGGCAAACATTGTATCTACATTTTGGCCCGTTGCTTTATTATAAAAGTGCAATACCTTACAAGTGTATGGCTGCGAGGTACCATCGCCGTTTAAGCCCGCGCTTAAAAAGTTACGCCCTTTTGGAATAAGTATAGGATCGACCTCATAATGTATATATGGGCTTAAAAAACCAACCGTGTTTTTTTTGCAAGCCGATGTTATAAGTAAACTTACCGATAACAGGGTAAAGTATATAAATCTATGTTTCATGGTGTTATTTTCTAAAATATAAAGTATGTGAATTACTTAGTACATTAAGCTGCCCTGTGGCTGTGGTAAGTCCCGATGTTTGGCACAAAATTCTGATAGCAACCGAGGGATCAAGGTTTACCGATACAACGGTTGATGGAAGTGTACCTATCACCAGGCTGTAATATTCAACTTGAGGAATAGTATTTACCACCGGGTTATAACCTAGGCTTGTGCTGGTAGTTTGCTCAAAGGATACTACCGCCTGTGTACCACTTTTTGCTGTATTTAATACAACACCATTTGAGGTAAGTGAAGCGTACGTTATGGTTTTGGGTATAATATACGTTCTTATTGAATCGGCAAAAGTGGCCAGATCATATTTGATTAATGTATCAATACTATATTTAGCATACGGGTTTATTTTTTGAGCTGCTAATGTTTTTTTCTGCAGATAATTATTTATTGAAAAATCGGTAGGGGCGTAAAATGTAATGCCTTTCTGATTTATCACATCTTTTAATCCTGCTTTATCAACCACCATTAACAAGGTATCGAACATTTTGAACCTGTTGCTTTTTAAATAATCATAGGTTGTTAAGTTTGTTGTTGTACTTTCAAGCTTACCGCCAATTATATAGCTATCTTTTTTGCATGAAGCCAGTACTATGTTGGCTATGACGATAACTATTATGAGTTTAATTATATTTTTCATCTTTTATTTGATTTTAAATTTAATTCTGACTTGCCAATGCCCAGTAAGGATTTTGTGTTAACAATGGATCTTGTGGTAAAAGTGTCCTCAGATCTAGCGGCCATTGGAAACCCGAGTTACTATTGCCGGCTCTGGCGGGTAAATAGCCTTCAATCGCATTATCATATTGCGGGTCAAGTATCAGGCCTGTACGGTATAGGTCATAAAACCAGGTTCCTTCACCATAAAATTCCCGACCCCTTTCATCCATAATAAGGTACATCATTTGTTTAGGGTCAGTGCTGGTTGTGTCGGTCAAACCCGCTCTTTCTCTTACTTTATTAAGATAAATAGCGGCATCGCCGGTATTACCCAAGTTTGCATCGGCTTCAGCTTTTACCAGGTAGGTATCGGCAAGGCGCAAAAGCACCATGTTGTTGCTTACGAAAGGATTTGCCTGTTGTGCTGGCTGCTGGTATATCACATTGGCATATTTTACCATCATCGGCGCGCTGGTTTGTAAGCCATAGAATGTTGCCTTTATACGTGCATCGTTTGCGCCGTTTGATGTTGTATCGTACAGGTTATTAACCAGGGCAGTGTTTACCCACCATATAGATGATCCGGGGTCTTTTCCGAAAACAAATGGTGCTGCCAAAAATTGAGAGAATGCCCCTCCATTGGCACTTTGTGCCTCGTTTTGGTTTGGCGAGTAGATCATATTGATCTCGAAAATACTTTCCGCATCGTGGCCTTTAAATATGTTGCCATAAGTTGCACCGGGCTCAAGCGTATAATGACCATTTGAGATCACACTATCAGCAGCGGCTGAAGCCAGCGCATATTGTTTTTGCCACAGGTAAGTTTTTGCCAAAAGTGCAAAAGCCGCGCCTTTGTTTGCCTGTACGGCAATATTGGCGGAGTTGTTATACCCGTATTGTAAAAGCTTGATGCTGGCTAACAGATCGCTGGCTGCCTGCGCATATCCTGCGGCTGTTGTGCTGCGCGGTACAGGTGCTGCATTTATAGGGTCGGTATATGCCTGTGTAACAATTACAGGCTGGCCCCATACCTGCGATATATAATAATAGCAATATGCTCTTACAAAATAAGCTTCGCCTATAATTTGATTTTTGGTTGCAGTGGGGTCATCGGTAAAACCACTTGCCGGTATGGCAGGTACTTTGCTTAGTATTAAATTACACTGGCTAATGGCCTGGTAAAATGGGGTCCAGTCATTTAACTCTCCTTCGTATGGCTCATAAGCAAAATTAAAGTTATAAGCGGGTGCGAGGTCGGCAAGTGTCCAGTTGCTTCCGTTGAAGATGAATTCATTAGCAGTGGCATCACCCATAACAAAATAAGCACGGTTATTTGTTAAGGCATTGCGCAATAAACCGTATGCACCGGCTAAGCCACTTTCCGCAGCCCTTTCGGATGTCCAGTAGTTATCGTTCGTTGGCGAATCAATAGGGCCCTCGTTAATATATTTTTTGCAGGAAGCAATAAGCCCAATACTGCAAAGTAATATTATTATATATTTATTTATGTAAGTTTTCATTTCTTATCTGGTTATTGAATGAATTAAAATTGAACAGATACACCTATGGTTGCTTTTTTAGGAACCGGGTAAGTTGCGCCGTCATATACACCAAATGGATTTACCTGTTCAGCATCAGGAACTGTTGCTTTCTGGAAAGTGGCTACGTTTTCTAACATAGCATAAAAGCGGCAACTGGAAATACCAAGTATATCGAGGTATTTTTTAGGCAGTTTATAACCTACAGTGATATTTGTTATTTTAAAATAAGCTCCATTTTCATTAAACATGGTTGAAAAAGGGAAAAACTGGTAAAAATATGCTCCACCTGGATTTAAAGCCGGGAATTTGGCGCGATAGCCTGCAGGGTTTTGCGCGGCTAAAGCCGGGTTCCAGAAACCTAAGGTATTTAAATTGGGTATACCAGCATCAGTGAAGTTTGTTAAACCGCTCGCCCAATTATTAAACTGGTTTGATTGCAGCGTGCTAATTATATCACGTTTTAAAGTAAAGGTTGTACCAATACCCAATGAGAAATTTTTGTAGGTGAAATTATTGTTAAAACCACCGGTTACTTTAGGGTTGGGGTCGCCGGTTGGCACCAGATCTCCCTGGGCATTACCTTTGTCCTCATCGCTCCAAACATCATAATCACCGTTTACGTCTTTCCATATCGGGTAGCCTGGTTTAACAGGGTAATATGTTTTGAAATAAGTTAGTAGCGCACCGGTGTATGGATTTACAGGTATTTGCGATACGCTGTTATAAACACCGGAATAAATCATTTGGTTCATGATATATAGGGGTTTACCAACTTCAAATATATACCCAAGTCCCAGGCCGGTATTTGGGTCGCCATAAGTAGCATAAATATTACGGTTGCCATTTGGAAGGCTAAGTATTTTATTGCTGTTATAAGAGAAGTTAAGATTGGTATTCCATTGGAATTTACTTGTTGATGGCAGGTTATGCGTATCGATGTTGAACTCGAAACCCTTGTTTCCAACTGATAAGCCAGAGTTAGACGTTTGATTTGTATAACCTGTATAAAAAGCCAAAGGGAAGGTATAATACTTGTTGCTTTGTATTTTGTTATAATAATCAACAGTTACGTCAACACGGTTGTTAAAAAATGACGCGTCGATACCTAAGTCTAACTGTCTGGTTGGTTCCCATGATAAATTTTTATTGGTTACACCGGCATTAAAATTTGGTGTGCCAATAGCAGTGCCATTGTAATAGCCTTGTGTAAGGTTGTAATTATTATACGGGGCATAGAAACTGCCTGGTTGATCACCATTGATACCATAGCTTCCCCTGACTTTTAATAATGACAGCCATTTAACATCTTTTAAATAATCTTCATCAGAAAGTATATAGCCAGCACTTACTGAAGGGAAATATCCCCACTTATGGTTGGCCCCAAACCTTGAAGACGCATCAGCACGCATAGTTGCATCAAAAAGATATTTACCTTTATAATCATAGTGTAGTTGTGTTGCGTATGATAATAATGAAGATGCCTGGTAATCGGTACTTGCGCTTAAGCCAGATTGCGGTATGCCTTGTACTACCTGGATATGATCGTCGGGAACGCCGTAACCATATATATATGTACTGTTATCAACATCGCGCTGAAAGTTTTGTATGGCTGTAAAGCTCAGTGAGTTATCCTTTCCTATCTTAGGAGTATACGACAGTATGTTATTGATGTTTGTTGAAATATAAGTATCACTGTTGCTATAGGCCGATGCTACAGGCGGGTTTGATTGTGTGCTTGGTGAACTATATTGATTACTGTTTGTACTTGGATTAATAGACGCTTCGGTTTTAAATACTAAGTTCGGTAAAATTTGATAATGTAAACCGATGAAGGCAGTAAATGAATCATTTCTGTCAACGTTTCTTATTGCATTATCCTGGTTATGGTACCGTGCAACGTCAGCGGCACTTAGATAATAAAACGAACTGGGCTGATTATTGCCGGCCAGCGGATTAATGCTGTGCGGGTAATTTCCTAAACCGGGTTGCCGGTCGAGTCTTGAGAAGCTAATATTAATTTCAGTGCTGAATTTTGGAGTTACCTGGTACATGATATTTGTACGGAACGCATACCTCTTAAAACCTGTGCCATATAATACACCATTTTCGTCATAATCATTTAAACTAAAGCGGTAGTTTATTTGGTCGGTAGCACCGGCAATTGACAAGTCTTCGTTATGTATTAAACCTGTACGGTATAGTAAGGCCTGCCAGTCGGTAGCATTATTAAAAGCTGGGTTTAAACTATCAGTAAGCATTTGCGGCAGCGAATAAATGCCATTTACGCCACTTTGATTTGTAATAAAACTAATTTTTTCGTTTCTTTCTTCTGAACCAGAAGCGGTAGGCATTAAAGCCGGTTTGAACGAAGCACCCGCATACATATTAAAATTTATTTGCGGTTTACCAACTTTTGCTTTTTTGGTTGTAATTACTACTACACCATTAGCGCCCCTTGAGCCCCATATTGCGGTAGCAGCAGCATCTTTTTGTATCTGTATACTTTCAATATCGTTAATATTTATACCGGCAAGTACGTCGGTAGAGGTATTATCAAAATTGCCCAGATCTGCAAGGCTGGTTGGCACACCGTCTATTATAAATAGAGGTGTACTTATAGCGTTCGCTTCGTTAAGGCTTGTTGATAGGGCCGAATTACCACGTACTGCAAATGTGTTACGTACGCCTGGTTGGCCGCTAAAGTTCTGGATATTAACGCCTGTTACTTTACCTTGTAAGGCAATATCAAAGCTTGGCGCAGGCAGATCTTCTATCTCTTTTCCCGATATTACGGTTATAGCAGCTGTAGTTGTCCTCTGTTTTGTAGTTTGGTAACCTACAACTACTACATCATTCAGGTCGCCTTGTGATTGGGCTAAAGTTACATCTATAACTGTGCGCCCTTTTACTGCTACCTCTTTTGTAGTATAACCTACGAATGAGAATTTTAAAACGGCGTCTGCCGCTACCGAGATCTTAAATTTCCCATCGGCATCGGTAACAACTCCCAGCTTGGTCCCTTTAACTAATACAGAAACACCGGGGATACTTTGACCATCGTCGGAGCCTTTGACAACTCCTGTTACGCTTACCTGGCTGTAGGCAAGCCCGTAACTGATCAATAGTAAAAAACAAATCAGAATTTTCTTGTAAACATTTGTCATACTTGATTAGATTTAATAATAAATTAACTGTTGATTGATTGGTTATTAATAGCTGATCAAGTATTTTTGCAACTACAATAAAAAGCACCTGTGCATGTGCCTCTTATAAGTGATTGTTTTTCAAATTGCTAGGTCAGCTATCGATAATCCGAAGCTATTGATAAATATTTTCGGATGTATACCGAAACATTGCGCAAACGTTTGTAGTGTGAATTTTACAATTAAAAAAAGTACTAAACTGAAAATGCAAACGTTTGCACTCTTTTTAACTATGACTTTTAAGGGAGATGTTTTTAAGCCATATCATGCCAAATTGTTGTGCTGAAGCTTCTTATGTGATAAGAATATACTTTGATGTGTTGAGAATATTCTTTTTTTTGGAAAATAATAGCCCGTACCGGCAGCATAATTAAATAGCCGGACAAAAAAATAGCCGCTATGTAAAGCGGCTATTTTCAGGTAGATAAGGTGTAGTATTAGTTCTTTATGATGATCTTTTGCATGTTCTTTACAGGCAGGTAAGATGTTTTTATATGAATGGTGCCATTCTTTTCGGCAGCATTAAAATAATAGCCTGTTTTAGCAGCATTAAACTGTGCTATATTATTAAAACCTTTTAATTTAAGCTGGTTAACCAGTACTTGTGCAGGAGCGGTATTATTATGAACAGCTAACAAATAAACCCGGTTGGGCAACTGGCCCTTATACTGCCCTTTTGCAGCATTAATGGTTACTGCAATAGCTTTATCTTTAGCAACTTCTATCAATGTATTCGCATAGCTGCCTTTTTCAAAATCACGGGTTTTGCCGTCATCTTCATACATATTGAATGATGATCTGCCTTGCGGATAAATAACCAAGGTTAAGCTGTCGGTTTTCTTTTCGCCATCATAATTCATTTGCGGGTACATTGGGATTATTGCTCCCGCTTTAATAAATATAGGCAGTTTCTCTAATGGCGCAGGGTAATTATTGAGCCATATATTACCGGCTATTGTTTTACCATCCCAGTAATCGTACCAGGTGCCTTTTGGCAAATATATGCTGTCTCGTTTTGCCTCGCTTTTGTAAACTGGGGCAATTAATAGCCATTCTCCATTCATGAACTGGTATTGGGTGGCTTTGCCCAAGGCTACAGGGTCGTGCGGATATTCCAGCACCATTGCACGGGTTGTAGGTACGCCGGTTTCATGAGCCTCGTGGCAATAGCTGTACATATAAGGTGTAAGGCGTTCTTTAAGTTGTAAATACTTGCGGTTGATGGAGGTATAAGGCTCGCCCTGTATATATGGCTGCCTGTCCTTTTTTGCCCAGCCGCTCATGGTCATAAAAACAGGGGTAAAGCATTTCCATTGCAGGTCGCGCACATAGGTTGAGTCGCTGCCGCCAAAAATACCGTCAACATCGCCGGTCGCAGCGTTTTGCGCCGAGAGGCCGGCGCCTATCACCGTAGGAATATGAAACCTGATATATTCCCAGTTGCCCGATTGATCCCCCGTCCAAACTGTTGAATATTTTTGTGTGCCGGCCCATCCCATAACACTCCATACAAACCCACGGCTATCGCTGTTGTTTTCAATTCCGTTATATGCCGACTTGCAGGCATCCAGGGCAAACTTATAGCCGGGCCCAACCCATGCCACATCAAGCTTGCAAACACGTGAGCCAGACTGACCAACCTCTTTGGCTATTTTGTCAACGCCGCTTTCGGTCCATAATCCGGTATAAAACCCGCGTTTGTGCAGTTCCATAATAGTTGAGTCGAGCTTGGTATAACCACAACCATACCCGTCATTAGGTAATATCCAGCCTCGGGGCATGTTATTGGCCACATATTTATCGGCAACCAAGTGAATTACATCGGGTGTTGTGCCGGTAGTGCCGGTGCCTTTGTAGTTTTTAGTATCATCGCCTTTTACGCCACGATTATAACAGTTGGCATCGCCCATACTTAATGCCCAGCGTGGCATTAAAAAAGGCCTGCCAGTCATTTGTGTGTAGCCGTTAAGGATCTGTTTTAGTGAGGGGCCATAGAAATAAAAGCAATCGAACCTGTTCTCGTTGTGCGAGAATTTAAGCGTGTCGGTAAAAGCATATTTTCCTACATCGAAGGTGTTCCTGAATGCGCCGTAACCTGCGGTCGACATATAGAATGGCGCCGGGTTTGGCCTGCCGCCGTTATCCCAGCCACCTCCTTTTTCAATAAGCAAGGTAGTACCACGATGCGAGAAATAACCGTTTTGCATACCGCCACCATAAAAGTATTCGTTTGGCTGGCGGCTTAGGGTTTGCACCGTTTTATCGCCATAGTTTATGGGCTTAGTTTCTTCCCATATCATTTTTCTATCGCTCTCATCATACATGGCAAACTTTAATGGCTTTTTGTACACCCTAAGCACACAACTGGTGCTTTTTATTTGATAATAAGTGCCTTTGTCGGCAGTTGTCACCGTAGGGTTTTTAGTCGCATAGCTTTCCACAATATCATTCCCAGCAGGATTAGTGAATTCGCCATCCGGTGCCATCCATATCCTGAAAATATCGTTACTGTAAAATATAACCTTGAATTTGCATTGGTTTGACGCAATATCCGCTTCGTTTTTATTTTGTTTGAATGATGTTAAATTACCAACTTGTGATGCCTTCGCGTTTATTTTAAGAGAAAACGTATTGTTTTCAGGTGCTTCATCACCCGGATAATCAACATTGAATTTTACGGTATGCGCCGATCTTTTTGAGAGATCGGTTGCCGGGAAAACCACATTGTATTCATCGCCGGGTAATAATGGTTTTTGTGCAGCCGGAAGGGTAGCAGATAAAGTTGTAATGCCATCTAACAGGCAGGTAACCTTAACGTCTTTATTTACGGGTTGTGAACCATTGTTTTTTATTATAACGCTTAATCTATCCTGATTACCAAAAACATTATTATTTTCGGTATTTGATGTTATGCGTGTTATGCTGAGGTCGTTATTATAGGCCTGCGATAATTCAATATCGTCTATCATCCAATACCAGCTGTAATAGCCCTTCCAATAAAACCTTACATATACCTTTGGTTGATTAGCCGCAACTTTGCTGATGTTTAATTCTTCATTTATAGGATTAAACATATCTGTGGCCGGCGCTACGTGGTTTGTTACATCATAGTCGGTCCATTTTTCGCCATCGGTACTTACACCTACCGTGATAGAGGCATCGGCCCGTGCCATATCGGCGTTATATCGGAATGTTTGCTGGAATTTTAATATCACTGACGACTTATCAGCACAATTAATGGCAGGTGTTTGTATCCATGTATCAGGATATTTTTTCTTTTTAAACCATGATGCCTGGTCCTCATCAACCATATATCCGGGTTGAAACTGCAAATAAAAACCCCGGCTTTTTGACGCGATAGGAGGCGCCTGCTGTTGGTATTGGTATGAACCGGGATAAGGCTGATCGGTTACTATCCATTGCAGATTCTCGCCGCTGTTGTCTACATTTTTCCAGCCATCAGGAAGATTGGCAGTTTTAAAACTTTCGCTCCAAAATACCTTATTTTCGGGTTTGCTAACCTGCGCGTTAACCGAAAAAGCAGTAGTAATTGCAAGCGTTAATAGTTGTAACTTTTTCATTTATTGTTTTATAGAATATGTTTGGTGGTAAATATTGATAGGCTATTGGTAGCGCTGATCATTAATTCAAATATATTCTATAATAAACCAGTATGCAGCCTTTTAACATACGTTTGTGTTGAATTGATAAAATTGCCCGCTAATTTTTTTAATAATATTAAAGCCGACCGATTTGCAAACGTTTGCGTTTAGTAACTACTAATTGGGCAAAATCATACTAGCGATTTGTGTGAAAGTTTTAAAGCGTAGCTATCTTAGGACTGTAACATAACCCGAAAGTACCTGGTTGTTAACCTTAGTATTAATTATATAGTAATATACACCAGCAGGTACAGGTTTGCCGCCATAAGTACCATCCCATGCTTTAGGGTAACCTATGGAATGAAATAATTTTATCCCATACCTGTTAAATATATCAACAGTAGCATTGGTATAAGCAATTAAGCCGGGTATTTCCCACAAATCATTAATACCATCGCCATTTGGGGTGAAGGTGTTATTTATTTTTATTGAGGGCGATACATCAATCAAGGTTGTATCGCGGCTAACACAGCCAAGATGGTCGGTTACCGTTAATATATAAAAACGATTAACATCGCCGGTTACTACCGGGTTTTTGATGTTAACATCGCTTATATCAATATCAGGCGACCATTTGTAGGTTACATTATTGTCGCTGACGGTAGGGTCAAGGGTGATGGTATTTCCCCGCAAAACATAACGTATGCCGCCCGCATTTACGGTTGGCGGGGGAAGGAATTTTACCGTCATGGTATCAGAAGGGATAAAACACTGGCCAGCCGTTGTGTTGGTTAATACTAATTGCACCGAGCCATTTTTTACATCGGCAGGGGTAGGGAGGTAATTTGGATCTAATTGATCGGGCGACGGACTAAAAGTGCCAGTTCCGTTGAGCGTACTCCATTGTACGTTTCCGTTAGTTAAATTACGCCCGTCGAGTTTTACGGCGGCATCCTGTGAACATACGCCCTGGTCGGGCCCCGCATTTACTGAAGGTAATGGCCCGAATTCAATTACCAGATTCGACGTAGAAATACTGCAGTCAGACGTAGTTGTTGTTGCAAGTGTGAGTATTACAATGCCGGCGGCTTTATCGGCCGGGGTAAAGTGATATACTGCATTATTTACATCATCAATTGCGGGTGTAAACGTACCTGTGCCTGAAGTTGTCCACACGCCTGTATTTACGGTGCCTCCCGTTACAGTTCCATGTAGTGGTATGGATTGAGCTAAGCTACAAACCACCTGCGGGCTGGGGCCCGCATACGCAACCGAAGGTTGATAGATCATAACATTAGTAGTAGCAGGCGGACTGGTGCAACCCCTAACCATGGTGACCAATGTATAGGTGCCCGAGTTGGCTGAAGTAACATTAGTAATATCGGGGTTTTGCAGGGTTGATGTATAACCGTTAGGGCCCGTCCACAAATAAGTGGCGTTAGCAAGTGTTGCTGTTGTAAGGTGTACCGTGCTGCCTATGCAAACCGGTGAGTTATTGTGCGGGACCGGTGCAAATAGAGTGGGGTTTATACTTACCCTGTATTTAAATGGTGTACCATTACAGCCATTGGCAATAGGGATTATGGTATAAACAGCGTTAATTGGATTTAGCCCTGTATTTATTAAATTTTCGGTAATTGTTGATGATGTTTGATTAACAACAGCCGGATTTGTTCCAACCGCGGCACGGCTCCAGTTAAATGTTGCGGTTGAAATATTTGAAGTTATAACATAATTCTGCGGGTTTCCGCTGCAGGCAATGCCCGTAGCGTTGCTGTTTACTATTGCAGTTGGGTTTACAGTCACTTTTACATTAGTTGATGCTGCACCACATGTACTTGTTTGGTATGCAATAACGTAGTTAACATCTATTGGGGCTTTGGTGGTGTTAAATAAAACTTCTCTTATGGTTTGTGAGGCCTGTCCCGATACAGCTGCATTGCTGATGCCGGCTACTGCATCACGGCTCCATGTAAAACTGGTGCCCGGTAAATTAAATGTTATCGTATAATTAACGGCATTATCATTACATATAGGCGTAGGTGCTGGGCCTGTAATAACGGCCTGCGGGTAAACAGTAACCACATAATTAAAAACAGTGCCTGAACATGTACCAGATATTGGTGTAATGGCATAAGTTACATTTACGGGTGTATTTCCTGTATTTATTAAAGTTTCGGTAATAGTTGCTGAGGTTTGGCCAATTACAGCAGGATTGCTTATACCGGCTACAGCAGCGCGGCTCCAGATAAATGTTGCCGTTGCCAGGTCGGCGGTTATGGCATAATTAAGTGCATTACCGCTGCAGGCAATACCTGTACCGGCACTTGTTATGTTGGGTATAGGGTTAACCACCACATTAACCTGTGTGCGTGCGCTTGCACAATTATTAGTTTGCGTTTGAACATAATAACTGGTATTGGTATATAAAGAAGGTGTTGTATAGGTACTGTTGATTGATAACAGTTTACCGCCTATGGCTGCGTCATACCAGGTGTAGTTGTTGGATGAACTATTTGCAGTTAATATTGCCGCACTACCTGTGCAAACTTGTGTGCCCAGGGCAACTGGTGCAAGGGGAGTTGGGTTAACTGTAACTATTACCGCTGTGCGGCCACTGGTGATACCATTAACAGTTGTTTGCACATAATAAGTAGTATTTACGGTAAGTGGTAAAGTGGTAAAACTTGGCCCTGTTGCCAATAATGTCCCACCCGATGCGGCATCATACCACTGGTAGGTGCCGCCAGGCGCGGTTGCTGATAGTGTTGTATTGTTCCCGGAACAAACTGTTTTTCCCAATGCTATGGGTAATGATGGAGTGGCGTTGAAAATAATTACCATAGTAGCGGATTTTGGCCCGCAAATTCCCGGAGGATCGGCAGATGTTAGGGTAAGCGTGGCCGTGGTTTCCCCCGGCCCGGGTGTGTAAGTAGCATTTAGGTTGGCAGCGTTCGAAAAAATACCTGTACCGCCTGACCATGTTCCGGTTGTAACCCCGCCTGCAATGTTTCCGGCCAATTGTACAACGCTGCCTGTTGGTACATTTTGGTTAGGGCCGGCATTAACAAAAACCTGCTTATTGATGGTTACAGTAGCGGTTGCCACAGCAGCAGGGCAAGCACCGTTGGCAACTATTATATTGGTTACAGTATAGGTACCTGCATTGCTATGCCCTAAGTCGATCTCGCCTGTGCTTGTATTTATAAATTTTAAGCCTGCCGGTGATGCCGTAAAAGTGCCCGGCGTGCCTGCTCCTACATAGTTAGGTAACGGATTGCGACCATCCTGGCAATACGGCCCACTGTAGGTGAAGGTGGCATTGGTAGTTGTGACAATATTAACACTGGCTGTTGTGGTACCCGGACAAGCGCCTGTACTGGTAAATGATACTGCATAATTACCCGGTGTGCTTGCTGCAATATTAATTTCGCCTGTTGTGGTATTTACAAATTCAAGCCCCGCTGGTGTAGCGCTAAAAGTGCCGCCTGAAGGATTGTTTATGACGGGAGTTTGGTTGCCGCTTGAAACACAGTATGTACCTGAAGAATACTGGAACTGCGGGTCATACCCCGGAATGATAGATACGGTTACAGGCGCACGGCTGCTGGTACATGTTCCGACAGTAGCTTGTACATAATAGGTTGTGGCTGTAGTTAAAGGTGGCGTGAGGTATGTATTGCCGGTTACTAACGCTGGGCCGCCTATTGATGACGCGTACCATTGTATTGTACTGCCTGCCGGGCCAGTAGCAGTTAATGATGCTCGGGTGCCCGGGCATATTGAAGTGTTGTTTGCCGTTGGTGGTAGAGGGGTATTATTTACAGTAACGGTGACCGCCTGACGGGCACTGTTACAACCGTTAGCATTTGTTGTTTCAACATAATAAATAGTAGTGGTTGTTAACGGTTGTGTAACATAAACTTGTCCCGTTGATAATAACGTTCCGCCGGTTGCATTATCATACCAGGCATAAATATTGCTTGGGCTATTGGCAGTAAGCACAGCTGAATTGCCTGAACAAACGCTTGTATTTGAAGTGGTTGGCGGCGCTGGTATTGCTAATACCGAAACGGTTACGGGTATCCTGGGGCTTACACAACCATTAAATACTCTTTCAACATAATAAGTAGTGGTAATTGTTAAAGGCGGCGTAGTAAAACTTTGATTGGTAACAACAGGAATGCCGCCGGTAGGCACCGTGTACCAATTATAAGAGCCCCCTGCCGAGTTAGCGGTTAAAGTAGCCACCGATCCTGAACAAATAATGGCGCCGTCAACCGATGGCACAGGCAGCAATGGATTTACAACTACATTTATTTGTGTGCGTGCACTTGTACAAGCGCCATTAATAGCCTGCACATAATAGGATGTTGAATTAGTTAAGGCTGGTGTATTATAAGTATTGCCTGTTGTTAAAAATTTTCCCGCTGCATCATACCAATTATAAGTACCCACGGGGTTTGCACTTGCATTTAACGATGTGCTTGTATTATAACAAATGGTGACGGTTTGTGTAGCAGGGGGCTGCGGAGGCGAATCAACAATTACATTTACAGGTATGCGTGCACTTACACAATCATTTATACTGGTTTGTACATAATAGGTAGTATTTGCAGTTAAGGGCGGTGTTGTATAGTCGGGGCTTGATATTAATGAAGTTCCGCCGGTGGGTGTTGTGAACCAATCAAATATTCCTGCAGGAGCATTGGCGTGTAAATTTGCCGATGATCCTGAACAAATGGTTACATCTGAAGCGGTAGGGGGGCTGGGCGGTTGTGTAACAGTAGCTGTAACAGGCGTAGGGGCACTGGTGCAGCCATTACGTGTAGCTACAACATAATATGTGGTGGTAGCATTTAATGGTGGCGTTGTGTAGCTTGCATCTGAGCCAACCAGGTTTCCACCATTGGCAGCATCGTACCAGCTATAGGAGTCGCCGCCGGTAGCTGTAAGTGTTGCCACATTGCCTGCACAAACTGTTGCTCCTGTAACACCTGGCCTGCCGGTTAAATACACAGTAACAGCTGTTTGTGGGCTTGTGCAGCCTCCTATTGTAGTTTGTACAAAGTAAGTAGCACCACTTGTAAGGGGTGCGGTTGTATAAGTATTGCCACTTGCTAAAAAGTTACCACTTGAATCGTACCATTGGTAGGTGCCGCCGGGGGCGGTTGCCGTGAGCGTTGCCGGGCTATTAGGGCAAACAACTACACTGCTGGCGCTTGGAGCATTTGGGGTTGTTCCGGTGGCTATGGTTATACTTTGTTTTACCGGCTGGCAACCGGGCGTATTATCACTTACTGAAACAGTATAAGTGCCCGCTTTATTTACGGTTATTGATGATGACACTTGGCCTGTACTCCATATATAATTAAAAGGCGGTGTTCCTGCGGATGGTGTGGCAGTTAAAACAACACCACTGCCTGAACATATAGCCTGGGCAGATTGTGTTAATGTAACATTTAGCGTGCATTGGCCATATCCGCGGAATGATATAAATAAGAAAAAACATACCAGTAAACGTATCTTCATAAAAAACAGATAGATGTTTTAATGTACGATGTTTAATGGTTTTATAACCTTAAACAATCCTGTGAATCAACATCTAAACACGATATAATACCAGGTTGGCACCTCAAAATATAATGTGGGAAAAGATGAACAACGCTGTAAATAAGTTTGATAGATGCTAAACGCAGGCTAAAATACGATTTTTTTCTTTTTTAAGCCTTAGATTAAAGGCGGTAATATTGCATAGAGCTGCAAATACACCGGTATGTATAGTATAAGTGGTGTATTAGTATTACAACAACGGCATTAAACCGTTTGATCAAACAATATTAAAATATAATCCCATAAATGAACTTCATGGGTAATTACTATTTCAAATTGCTCATCTATTAATTCTGAGAATTCTGTTAGTTCGCGGCTCATGCTTAAATGTTTTAATATTACAAAAATAAAGCATTTTTATACCAAAAACCAAATCGGTATTTGTTTTTTGCAAAGAAAAAAAATAATGCACAATTTATTGTGCATTATTTTTTCGATCTATTAAGGGAATTTTAATCCTCCATAACTGGCAACATTTGCCAGTGGGATGTTTGAATTATAGGTACTGTTAATAGCTTTTATAAATTCATTAGCTATTATAGCATAACCGCGAGGCGTAAGGTGTACACCATCAAGAGAAAACAGGCCACCGCTGATGTAAGACGAACTAAGGCTGATGCCATCAACCACCAAACCATTTGCTTTAACATTATTCAGATAGGTATAGGCATCAAACACAGCCAAACCCTTTGCAGTAGCAATTGATTTAATAGTTGTATTGTATGATTGCACGTAATCACGTGTTAAGGCTACCTCGTTGGCATCAAGCACGTATTGGTTATCAATAGGTGTATATGGTGTTAAGCCATAAGGAAGCGGTCCGGCAGGGGTATTAACAGGCTTACCTATCATGCTGGTTGGAAAAGGTAATATGATCAAATCATTGGCCGTTGCCGGGCGAGGTGCATAAGTAGTGCCTGAAACAAGTGCATTTATAAATATAGCCTGTACAGCAGGGTTTGCTTTTTGCACACCGGCAAGTATAGCGCCTACTGTTACTGTATTAAAATATGGTATGGCAGTAACATCGGGTATGGTAGCTACCACGCCTTTGGCGCCATTTGCCGTTAATTTATCAATTGATAGCTCATACAAGGCTGCAAACGTGTTTTTATCGGTAAGAACATCGCCTGCGCCGCCTGATGTAGCATAACTTAAGGCATCATTATTGCCCAACCAATCTGAAAAGAAGGTGAATGGCTTTGCCGTTACAAAATCAAGATAATCGGTTGTATTGGTAGGGGAATCACCGGGTAGCAAGCGCTCAAAGTATCCGTTTAGGTTGCCATAAGGCGCGTAAGTGATATTATAAAGCTTAATTCCCGGTACACCATAATTCTCAATATCGCCGGTGTATTTAGTGTACAGTATTACATTGCCAAAGCCCGGAACTGTTATTTCTCCCCTTACGGCAAGATTGGTAGTAACGGGAGCAGTAATAGGGTTGCCGGTGGCAGGGTCAAAACCGGTTAAAGTAAGGTAGCCAGAACCGTTGGATTGGCTTTCGCTAAATAAAGGTTGGTTAAACACACCGCCTCAAACTGTTTGCATTTCCTTAGCCATGATGGAAGGATAAGAGTTTTGTTGTCCTTCGAGGTACAGGCCACTGTTTGAATAGCCGGCAGTTAATGAATTACCTACTGCAATAAAACGCGAAAAATTGGCGCTGCCTTTTGATGGCGCAGGGGTGTGGATCTCAGGTTTGCAGGCTACTAAAAATAACAGGCCCGCTATCAGATATATTTTAAAATTCTTCATGTTGTTCTTTTTTTAATTACCAGTGATAAGCCAGTGAAATGCCCGGGATATAAACATTAGTTTCAAATGTGCCCGATAGCTGTGACTGAATATTAGTTTGATCGCGGGCCATCAGGTGTTCATATTCGAATGAAAGGTCAATATCCAATCTATTATTCAGCGTATAACCTAAACCGCCGGTTACATAGGCGCGCTTTGCATCAGGCGCTTCAGGGGTTACATAACCATCATCAACTGCAGTAGTAGCATAGCCGCCGCCAAAACGCAACGCAAGCTTATTGTTAGGTTTGTATTGTGCCCCACCTCTTAAACTATAAGCATCCTGGTAATTACGGGGCGAGTAAGTATCCTGCAAGGCAGCTGTATTGTTTTTATAATCAAACGCCAATACCTTGTAAACATGCCACGATACTAAATTAACATCAAGGGCCAATGTCCATTGTTTTGTTGGATAAAAACCTAAACCTATTGAGCTTGTAGCTGGCAATGGGATGCTTGCATTAAAAGTATTGGGTTGTGGGAATTGGGCCTGTAATGATGAAGGAACAGCAAATATAGCATCGCCGTTATTTATGGTTGTATTTACCCCTGAACGATGGGTTATACCAACTGTCAGGCCAAGTTCGGTTTTTATGTAGATACCTGCGTTCCACCCATAACCTTTGCCCGATCCTTTAAGCTCGGCCTGGCCGTCTTGTCCTGCAGAATTGGTTAACGGGATGGCCTGCGTAAGATCCACACTGCCACGGTTATATACAAAACCACCGCCAATGCTTAAATAATCTGCCAGCTTTATACTTAAGGTTGGTTGGAAATAAATGGCCTTCAGGTTAAGGCTTTCAAGTACATATTTTCCTGCCCATTGATTGCCCCAGTTGGTTAAACCGCCGAATGGGGTATATATGCCAAGACCAAGTTTCCACCATGATGATTTAGGCCCCCAGGCTACATACATGGTAAACGGAGTGGCAATTTTGTTTGCAGTATGATATTGTTCATTGGTGCCTGATGGATTAAAATCAGACCTGAAAAGCAAAGGACTTATGCCCGCCTGGAAATAATTGTCGGGTAGCATTACTACCGCGCCTGGGTTGAAAAATACGGATGCGCCGTCCTGGACCAGGCCGGTACCCGTGTGCCCCATACCTATTTGTTTTTCTCCTTCAAGGTTTACCTGGAAACCCTGCGCAAACGAAATGACAGGTAATAGTGCAAGCACTAATAGTAAAAGTTTCTTCATGGTTAAGTGTTATTGGTTTATAATATGCAGTTTATATGGCTATAATACTACATGGTTAAAAAAAATAAAATTAGCTTAGATTTAAAGGAAAAAAAGGGCTATAATGCGGA